>Ga0224511_10000484_pt1 | contig 19205 bp, 10 predicted proteins | sample SF_May12_sed_USG_2_FD_169988 | JGI IMG/M metagenome (GOLD analysis project Ga0224511, IMG submission 169988) | Sediment microbial communities from San Francisco Bay, California, United States - SF_May12_sed_USGS_8_1 | ecosystem: Environmental > Aquatic > Marine > Sediment | place: USA...
TACTATTAAATATGCTAACATAGTGTGTTAAATTTCAGAGAATCTGGCATGAAAGCAAAACTGCGAATACAATTCATGATTATAGTAGACCAATCACATAACTACACCTACCAAAATATGTCTGATATTTTACGACCAAAGATAAAGGGCTCGTTTGTGACATGGGTACACATCATTGATTCGTTTGTTGGGGACTTTGGAATATTTGAACGTAAGTATGATAAAAAGTTTTTACCTAGCTTTCATGGATAATTCCAAAAATCGTTACATTTATGATTATTAATTTTAATATTTCCTAAACTCGCACAAGGACGTAACATTTCTTTAAAGTTATTTGTGAACACAATTCTACTTCCCTTTACAATGTATATTGTTGCAATGTCCCCCTAGTAAGGCGTTTGTAAATATAATATAAAATAACAATAATTCCTATTTTTGATACAGTTATATAGTAATATATTACAAATATGCACTTTGCTTCCAATAACTTTTACCATGACATTTACATCTTGCAACCTTCCATAATAATTAACATACACGATCGCAACATGCCAGTTTACAAATTTGCTGCAATTGACACAAGGTAAATGCATACTATTCTTAATGTAACAGTGTTTTATGATGATGGCTTACAAATTCTTGGTCAATTGCAGCCAAAGATGGTGGTCAGTGCGATATGCCGAACCAGAACGATTGTGATCCGGACTCGACACACTGCGTAAATGCTGCAGCACCAACATACTACACATGCAATTGCAGTTTAGGTTTTGAACCTGTTTCGAAGTCAAATACACACTGTAAAGGTGATCTTATTTTTATTTAGATGCAATGTTAACAATTAGGTATAACACTTATCCAATATTATGATTTAACATAAGTTTCTGCACTGAGTTTCAGTTTAGCTGAGATCATTCTACCAAGTGCAACTTATAAAAGTTTGGTTGACTTTTATCGCATTCAGTACTGTTCAAGTAAAACACTGATAATTTATGTATACTTGATCAAACGATTTTGTACAGATATTAATGAGACTGTCATTATGAGTGAGACCGAGAAAGCAGCACGATGTGTCCATGGTGTTGGTATCTGGAACACGTTTGGTGGCTGGGTATGTTTATGCCCCAGTGACAGACTCTTGATGTCGGTTGGAAATGCAACATACCCAATGTACCGTTGTCAAGGTAGTAAACGTAATATTATCTTTTAGGCATGTTTCTGCTATACACGTATATAAGATATGCATTAATTTTCCTTAAATGACACATTTGTATTAACATATAATACACTTAAAAGAAATAGACAAGCTTTATTAAGTGGTATGATCATTTACAGTCGTCCATATATATAGCATTGTGTGACAAAAGAGATAGTTGTCAGACCTAACATACCTAACATAAAACATTACTGTCTTCTACTTACTATTAGGTTAATATGTCATCAATACTACACATTACAACTGCATTGTTGTCTCGTAAGCACTTGTTTACATCATGTTCCTAGGTAACCATACTTACATCGGAATTGTATCAGTGCGATGGATATTGTATCCAAATCCTGTTCCAACCAACGAGTTCCAGAAAATATCTGACTTTCTGAAATTTCAGGTATGATTTTGATTTTTATTGTACTGGCTTGGTTGTGTGGATTTGATTCAGTTAGGTGTTTCAATAAGCCTATATACATGTAAAAGGGAAATATATGTATGCTGTCTGTATATCTTTGCCACATATTTTGTTATAACATTACAGATCAACACCGCTCTGGGAAATAGGTCTCTGGATCGTGTTGTATCTGCAACAGAAGTTCACGTTGATGATCTGTTTGTTTCCGAGGACACTGTTATGTTTAGTGCGACGCACTTCAAAGCAGAGTATGTAGACAACAATTCAAAACATGTTCTACCCGGTTTTCATTTCTTTATCAACATGTTTTGAAGAGAAACAGCAATGTGCACCTTTATAGTCAAAGCACAGATCAATACCATAGATTTATATGGTTAAAATATTATTATTATGGGTATACGTGATGATGTTGGGATGCATGTGTTCTTAAAATATATTTCATAACTTTAAATAATACGATATGATCGCATTGGCAAATAAAAATGTATTACTTATTTTTATACTTCCAATAAATTTACTTAGTGCATAAATTGTTAATACATGTCAAAGTGTGCTTGGTCTTACTCTCTTCACCTAGTTAATGTAACTGCTAAGTTTAATCGTTTTTAATATATTTGAATTTCAATCTACTATTACTTATATCTTAAGTTGTTGTTCTTCAACCTGCTATATATCTTCCTGCATGCTGTATTTTTGTTGTTTGAATATTAATACTACATGTTGGATGCATGACAAACAATACTTATCTTACAGCGATGCAAACATATATCACGACTTCACATTCGAGTTCAAAATTCGAATGGGGGAACCAGTGGACACTAGCCGACTCACGTCAATACTTATCCAAGTTTTCAACGCTTCCACTCTCGGTGACAAGACGAATATAACGGCTAGCATTTATAAAGGTCAGATCACCATTTAAAAAAGCATTGTTTGCATAAAATTGTGAATACTAGCAATTTTAACTGGGCACAGGGCATATTTTAACCAGCACATACAACACATACATGTAAAGAAGCATGTATGCCATTTTAAATACACCTTAAAAACTTTCTTTGCGGGACTTATTCTTTTTGGGACTTTTCGCTCACCGATTTTATGTACATTTTCGTCAAATAAGACGAATGGAAGTGTTTACTACAACCGATTCAAGAAATATAAGTATGTCAATGGTATCGTTGTTTTAGTGAAATATTCACTCGTGTGTTATTTTTATATCAGAGTCAGAAAACAAACTATGTGAAAGAACTAGCAATGGTGGATGTGAAATTAGCACTACAGTATGTCTACAAGAAAACGGTACCACACATTGTGACTGCAGATACGGGTATTACAGACAATATCCTCGGCTTCAAACGCAATGTTTTGGTAGGTTAAAAGTTATATAATAAAAATATTTTTTATGTGAGACGATTTATTTGATAAAACGTGAAATCTAATAATTGAGTGATTTGAATAAAACAGACATTAAAGGAAACAGAAAGGCATTCTATGTACCGTTCCACAAAATTTCAAACTCCGCCCAAATCGGTAGATTTGCTTCGATCTTGTGAATGCTTGTGAAGGGGTCTTTCTTTTGTGTTTTCTAGGTCAGATTGTCACCTGACAATTTAATCCTAATCTATTGGATTAAATATTACCATGTACTGTTATAAATGATAATGATTGACATTTGCGGAACGGTCCATTGATGAAGGTTATTTGTGTTGCTTTTGGTTAGTTAAAAGGTATCTGCAAAGCCAAAATGGTTTATTTTATTTAATAACTAAGATATTGCATATTAAACATGTCGAACATTGCGATTTCGGCAATGCATGGGTGCCGCCATTTTGTTCTCATGCGGTCACGTGATATTTTCACGGATAAGGTCGTAGTTTGCGATGGTAAGCAGTAGTGTCAATGATTTAAAACTTAACATCAATAAACTGTGTGTACAAGAGAGAAAACATTATTAACATAATATCTTAATATTATTTAAAATAATAATAAAACTTTATTTCATTTGATTACCCACAGTTGCGTATACATAATACCATATTTACAATGTTTTCAAACTTGTATGTTTTCCGAATAATGTTTAAATGCACAATTTAATTTCAGACATAAACGAATGTAATAATGATAGTTATACATGTCAAAACGGAAAATGTTCTAACTACCCTGGTGGATGGAATTGTTCGTGTCAAGATGGCTTTGAAATTACAAACATTGATTGGTTTCAACGAAAATGTGATGGTGAGCATACTTTTAAGTTAACATATCTGTGAGACAGTGTTCTTGTACATGTTTGTACTATGTATTTCAGAAAACCACGATTGGATAATATATTTAACATAAGTGTTATAAAATAGCATTGCTATTAAATCGCCATTTATTAAGCGGATGTATAATTTGCACTCGGTTAACAGTCGTTAATTAGAAGAACACGTACCTTATAAATTATAATTATATTAATATTTTAAAAGCGCACATTTTGATGTTTTCAGATTTAGAACAAATGCTTCGTTAGTTCACTTAGTTCAGCTTAAGTTATCACCGAGTTTCTTTTTGTTTCAAGCTAGCTTGTAAATAACGATGACGGACAACCAAGATAAACAGCTAAAGTTTAATTTTCAGATATCAATGAATGCAACAGTACAGAACATCAGTGTATCAATGGTGAATGTAGCAACACTGTGGGCTCTTGGGAGTGTGTTTGTTCAGATGAATACTCCCTAGATAGAGTAAATCTCACAACCCATGAATGCAAAAGTAGGTAACATGGTTATTTCTATTTAAATGTTAGTTATAACGTCCGTGGTGTAGAATCATTACGACTTCTGAACAGATGTAATACAAGCCAGGTTTCCAGGCAAACTAAACAATGTTTCCTTAAAAACCTTTCTCTCAGTTTATTATAACTCGCGACGTAATATTGTGTCGAAGGCGTGTATTTACTAATACCGTACAACTGTAAACGATGTTTATGGTCGCGCTTCATTTATTTTCTATTGCCTTTGTGTCTTGTATTATATTATTCAGGCTATCTATACGCATTGCACATGGTCTCAGCCATACTCTCGTGATTGTTTTAAAGAAAATACATATTGCTGATATTAAACGTCTCAGTTTAAGAATTCTTATACACACTTGTTTCAATTTTCCTTTCAGAGTACTACAAATATATTTCATCGGTACACGTTACATTCAATAGAAATGGTTTTTTACCAGCAAATGAAGTTATTGAGCAAGCGATAGCGACTCGGGTAATTGTGAGGTTTTATGTATTTTATGGCTTATGCGGGAGTTTCACATTTTGTACCTGTATTAAGATTTCCATAATACTTTCTTTACCAACAGATTATGTCTGACTAAAAACAAAATTAAAATATTAGGTCATCTTTTTTGTATTTATTTTATAGTAGAATGTTTATAATGTTATTTTGCCTGTTATATAGGTTATAAATTGATTAAAATAAACATAAACATGTAACCTTTAACATATAGTTGCTATGTTTATATTTTTGTTGATACTAATATTTATTGAAAGCAGTGCAAACAACTAGCAATTTGATGAATTTGGAGGATGTTGTAATCTGGAGTCAGGGAAGAGCCATTTTACAATATTTTGTACACATTTTTGAACAATAAACAAGATATGGAAGTAAGATTTCAGCGAAACTTTTTAAATGTGAAAAGCTACATAAAATAGTTGGGGTCATCGTTCATTTAACAGAGAAATGGTTAAAAATAGAATTAACCCGTTATTGGAAATATTATAAATACTATGGAGATGAAGTTTAATTATTGCCATATAACACAAGCAGTATTTTCAAATTGTAGATTGTTCTTTACTAATTTTCGTTCTCTGACACGAATAACACAAAATACCAAAAGCTAAAACCCCGGGACGGATCCCTTCTTGGGTCTCGGTGACGTATTTTAGTAAATACAATACCCAAATAAATGTTTAAACAAAACGACTGGTACAATATGTCTAGTTCCACATTGCATACTACAGTGAACAGTGAACATGGAACATATAGCAACGAGACATAGTATAAGTTTTAAGCATCCTTCTCAATTCTAAGTAATATTTTTGTATTTTATATTTGTCACTTATATTACTGTCAAACCCTGTTATCAATTGTTTTCATGAACTGTGCAACATGTATTATTTGTACAATGTATAACTTGTTTAATAAATATTGGTTAAACTAACATGACACATTGCGAACCATTGTTTGTTTGTTTCCAAAATAATGTCTGACAGTACCATGCTAAATATTCCACAAAGTTGCACTTTTTTTTAATTTTCAGCTGAGGAAAATATTGGAAAAAGGGAACTTTCCGTTGCTGGAAGATGTTCAAATTAAATCTAGTATTTCTTCTTGGACTAAAATGTAAGTTTCCTGTTCACAGTAAGCACGATGTAAATGTACTTATGGTATGTTGTTCCGCTTCAAAAAAAAATAAAGTCAATTACATTAACAATTAACAGCACCACTGTATTTTGTAGGTTGAACACTACGCAGTTTGACCTTGACTTTGCAATGCATCTCTCTTCTCCGACAACGAAATATGACCTCCAAAGAAATTGGACGTCTGTGTTGTCTACATACTTCCAACAGTTCGGAGTATTAGCTTTAGAAGCTGGATCTACAATCACGTTTGATTTAGAATTGGGTTAGTTTATGTTGAAAAAAGCAACATAATATGTGTATTGTTAAGGAAAGCATTTAAGACATATTGGTCCCGTTGGTATCGCTGATCAAATTGCTTTTTATGGTGTTGTTTTGGTCTTAACAGAAACTTAATGAAACATTGCACATTTACCTGTCACACTGTCTACATACATGAACATTTTTGTGCAATAATGATGTGGTGATACATTAAAAACGATTTTTTATTAATTATTAAAGGTTAAACTCATCACCTTAATTGTGCATTTTACACTGCGTTTATTTTTATCTTTCGTTAATCATTTCTAATTTGTCATTCCTTAAATTGTCACAAATATGATGTCTTCACTTTCTTGGTTTTTAGACGCGGAAGACAAACCTTGCTCGGTTTCATTCTTAAACAAGTGTGACGATGGAACAACCAGGTGCAATGACTCGAAAGGCTTTGTTGAGTGTGTTTGTCGACCCGGGTTCGAGAAAATGAATGGAAGTGAAAGAAAGTGCAAACAGCAAGTATTTGAAAAGTGTAAGATTTTGCAATTTCGCTTTAATTACCACATGATAAACAAGGTTGTTGAATGTATGCTGAACATTAAGAGATTAGAGTCAAATATTGCTAATATAAAAATATATTGCAAATAAAAAGGATACCTTAACTTGTAAAATTGACATATGTAAAAACTGTAAGGTACAACGAAATATCTAGCATAATTTGGTTTTAAGGGCCATGCATACTTTTATTAAATGGCATCATTCACTTGTCTCGCTGTAAATATCTCCTTATGCCTTAACTATTCCATCATAAAAGTATATCACAAAAATAGCATCGCCAGTAACTTTTAATAACAAAAAGTTTAGCGCACACTTAAAGGGCATTGTCTGACAAATGAAATCAAACACAGAACCTCTGGCATCACAGTCCGATGAGTAACATCTACCGGGAATATCCAGCTGCATGTTCCATTCGTATTCAAGATTGATAATTGCGTCAATGGAATGACTGTAATCATATACAAACAGCACAAATTCAACAAAGTGGGTGTGTTGTCAATATCTTAACGAATAAATGTAATCGGTAGTTTCTCATAGAAGTTTCTCATAATTTCGGTAGAAGAATTTATTTTGGCACTTTTACACATACAAGTTCTGTTAGATGGTTAGTGCAATATACTCGTATATTAGAGTGTACGTGGTTTGCATGTACTGTTCCAGCCGAGCTCGTTATTGTTTCACAGTTGGAAGTGTCAGTTGCGGAAGGAAATACTAGTACCGTCTACATTGAAACTCAGGTACTTAAATAATGGAACACATGACATTGTATCGGTTTAACGTTGTTTGATTTTTAATATGGAGTCAACGATTATTCTGCCATTATATAACTTTGTGTTAACTGAGAATCTTTCATTAAGGCCAATATTGTTGGTGGCGAGTTTCTTATAATAATAAGAAACTGGAAGGGCGGTGTCGTTAACTGTATGTTCCCCTGACCTGACCTTTGCATAATTATAACTTTATTGTTAGATGGCTGTGTCATGTTGTAACTCAACAAAAACACATACCTAATTTGCTTACATTGTATGACAATTTTATACCTTAAATCAAGTTTATGTGATTTATAAACACATTTAAGTATTATATAAAATATAAATATAATTAATCGTTCAATTCATATAGTTGTGTATTGTTGCAGATTACACTAATCTACCAACAAATATATCAAAACACATCCATATGGATTGAAATAATACACGGCGGTAATGCTACTACCATTGGCAGCAGAAAAAAGAGGTAACCTAATGTAATTCACAGTAATTAGTGCATTAACCTGTGCGTTTAGGTATATGCATTTCTCAATTTAACGTAAATATTCAAAAACAGTAGTTTTGACTCTTGTCTTTAATGCTCAAATCGCTAACAAAAAGTCACATTTATTTTTGTATTTAGCATACAGTACAACTGTCACAGCTACACGAAATCCAACAGGTATCCGCTTTGCGTTACTTGTTGCTTGTTCAAGTGTGTGTTGCTTGTCAGGTACACTTCATTGCAATTAAAACACAATGACAAGTGTCCAGGAGCCTTTCCGCATCCCGAGCCGCACTTATGACCACGGGGTCGACCTAACGTAACGAACGTCAACACCAAACCTTTCATTACGTTCACTTACGTGTGTAACTGTGTCAAGTCGGCGACGTTAGTTACCAGGGAGCTCGCGATTTGTTAAACGACGGTGTTAAGCTGATTTCGGAGCAATCTTAACCCCGTATGCTTATGAAGAGATTGTTAAAGTCAGGTTTTTCTTCCACTTTTTTTCATACTTCATTTGCCCTGACGTCGCGCCTAATAGGCGCAATGATTTAAGCAGACCAGCCCGTAGCAACACAACAATGCATATGTCAAAAGTAACGTAAGACGAGGTAATTAGGGAACGCGTTTCATTTTTGAACTAAGGCTTATGTAAACTGGTTTTAATTGTGAATATGATTTCTTGCTCAAACGCATCATGTACATTTATAATTCACATATTGAACTTTTCACGAGCAAACGGGTCTAGGATTGGTCCCAAATGATTTTAACATCGTCGTTTATTTAAATGCAAGCTCTTTAGTAACTGACGTCGCCGACTTGGCTCAATTACAAACGTGAGTTAAAGTTACAAAACGTTTGGTACTGACGTTCATTACGTTGGATAGACACAATCGAGAGCGATCATATGCGCTGCTCGGGACACAAAAAAATCTCCTGGAGACTTGGTATGGTGATTCAGTTGCAATTACGTGTACGTGACAAGCCATATACACTTAAACACGCAACAAGTAACGTCAAATCCGTTAACTGTTGTTTTTCCTACAGCTGTGACAGATTCAATGCAAAATCAAACGTGACTTTGTATTAGCGGTTGGAACATTGAAGATTAAACTGTTTAAAACATTTACAATGAATCGATGTATACGTGAAAACCGTGATTTTCATAATTCACGTCATGGTTAAATATGGTTATGTGATTTTCATTAAAAATATGGATGTGTCAAACGCAGTGCATTTATTTAGTAGTGAAAACTTAAAGTGTCTACATTGAGTGGTGTTAATGTGATGTTACAAAATGTACATGTCCATTTTCTTTTTTGTATTAGTACATGCTCAACTATTTGATGTACGTGTAAAAAAGTATCTTGTACTTGTGTGTATGTAAAAAGAAATGCCGATATGCAAAACAGAGAATATTATTTTGTCTGATTGGCTCTAATGTTGTATCATATATATGCGTGACAATTGCAATTTACATATGCAATCTTCATATTTTCAGGGACACCGGTGACAGAACAATTACATACACGTATGCAGTTCATTTTACGGAGACTACTACAAATATTACTGAGCCAATTAACATATCAAATGCTTATATCTGTGGACAGTGGAACACGACTGTGACACAACTTCAGGAGAGTGGCGATTTGAAACTTGATATTAGAAAAACGCCAAGTGCTATGGAAAGTACGTTTCTGTTTCATTATTCCTCTAAAACATTTAAGTGGTAGGGTATTTCCAGACACTTAACAACAACATACGGTTTAAATACACATTAAATGATTTTTTTCCTTACGTATTGGTAAATTATTTGTATAATGTTTTACTCATATCCTTTTTACCATCTGTTACTTTCTTAATAGTAATGAAATGTTCCAAATGAATGCGTTTTAATCGATTTGGTTGCAGATGTAGGAGATCTTTGCAACACGTCTAGAACGTGCGACAAAAATACAACCAACTGTTTACTTAATGGCACAGAAAATACAATAGCATGCTCTTGTAAGGCGAACTATGTCAATATTACTACTTTAAGTCGAACGCATTATTGTGCCATAGCAGGTAAGAATACGTTTTGTAATCATCTATATTAGTGTTTGTTCTGTTACATATACGTTTCGTGTATACATTGGAACTTCTATAAGAGTTTGAGTGTTAAAACGCGAACATAAAATAATATAAACTACAATGTTTTATTTTTTATTAAAACATGATACACTGTACCTTTGACATTGTTTCCTTTTTAACATTTCTTTTTTAAGGCACTTCAAAATCAAAGAAAAACTGGAAAACTGATCACGGCATATAAATTGTTGAAAACTAAACGTACTGTTACAATATGCAACTGTGTTTTTAAAACTTGTATACACGCATAAAGTGTACGTTAATACGTAATTGTTTTGTTTCAGATACAGTCAACGTTCATCCTTCTTCACCTGTTGTTGCAACATATAGTACATCAACAACACCCGACAACATTGCTACGAAGAAAATTGACACGTCTACTTCCTCAAAAAGTAGTACGTTCAAGAAAGCGTTTTAATTCCATATTTTTTTTATATGAAACTGTACATGTAAGAATCACTAATATATGGTTTCGTATTATGGTTTTTATTGGAGAACGGCATAATTTATCTATATAAAATAAAAACAGAAAAGCTTATATAATTGTGATATCTCAATACGCAGCTATTCTTCTTAGTAAATTGAAGATGACTCTTTAATGTGTATTTTCAAATACTATTTCTTATTTACAATGTACACATATATTTAATATTTTGTAAAAATTATAAAATATATCAAACAATATTGCAAATTATGTCAAAAGTCGTTAAAACACATTTAAATCGTAATTGTTTAATATAAACTGTATTTCAATAGCGTATGTGTATGCATACTAATCAATACATACGCAAATACGCATTGATGACGCGCAATATTACTTCGCAACAGAACTCGTACATATATGTTAATATCTAACCAAAAACTTATTTTTCAATTTGACTCGTTACAGGTCAGACGACACTGATTGCTTTAGGTTCCAGTCTAGGAGGAGTTGTCCTGTTTTTCTCTATTGTTCTGGTTGCAGTGTGCCGGTAGGTCTATTGCTATATTAAGATGATAAATTATTCCAACACAACTTCACAGCTTTCTTAAATAGGTCGGTTTTGTGAGACAACTGAATTAGATAATTTACATGTACCACTTTCATTGCAGCCAATGACATAAGGTAGGGTATATTATTTACAGAATGATTAAACAAATATAACGCACGCTAAATCAGCCTAGTAGTTTGCTTCAACATTGTATTCTAAATTAAGTATTGTTTAAAAAATCGTTCACATACAGAAAGCGTACACAGAAAGCCAAAAAAGCTGACAAATTGGAGCTTAAACTGCGTGAACAAGAAGAGAAACATACAGCACTTGAGAGCTCCTTCCTTTGGAAGACTTACGCTGGGAATGAGGACAGAGGGTTTGTTGAAATATTTTTAGAAGTCTTTGTTCCGCCTTTATGTACATTACATTTACGGCTTTGCAATACTTACATTGAAACACAGTATTTGTGTTTTATCATACATCGTATTTGTCTTTCGAACCCAGCATATGTAATCTATTGCTGTTTGAATTATGCTAATCATAAGTCATCTCAAAAAAATGATTGTCTTTATATTATATTTGTTAGTGTTGTTTCCATTGTAATGACAATCATTTGTTAATTTTATAAGAACTGCAGTTCTTCCTCAACTATGTACACAGCAATATCAAATTCAGTCCTGATCCAAATGTTTGCATTTATTATCCCACGACGAAGGCGGAGGGATATATATTTGGGGTTGTCCGTCCGGCTGTTTGTCCGTCCGTCTGTAACTAACTTGTTGGGGCTATATCTCAATATATATATATATATACTATATGTTCATTGTTGTTTTTCATACTTGAATTTTGTGTGGAACATATCTCAGTGACTACAAAAGATTACAGCATGACACTTTACAGGTAGATAGACCTAAATGAGAAGCAGTGTACTGCACAAGAACCATAACCACCCACTTCCTAATTTAAAAGTTATTGCCCTTGGTTTTTTATACTTGAAATATAGTCTACTGTAAGTTGCAAATTAATGAGATACATTATCCCCCGCCGAAGGGAGATCGCATTGAGGAGAAGTGCACTGCACAAGAGCCATAACCCTCCACTTCCCTATTTTAGAGTTATTGCGCTTTATTATTGTTTATACTTGAATTTTGTGTGGAACATATTTCGGTGACTACAAAAGATACCAGCATGAAACTTTATAGGTAGATAGACCGTAATGAGTGGAATTATACTGCACAACAACCCCCCCCACTTTCTAATTTAAGAATTATTTCTCTTTGTTTTTTCATATTTAAATTGTGTGTGGAACATATCTCATAGACTACAAAAGATATCAGCATCAACTTTATAGGTAGATAGACCTTAATGTATAGTTCACATACATCTTTTCAACTCGACGAATTTTTTTATTGTTCGTTTATAATGAGATGTGATCTATTGATTTCGGTATTTAAACATTTCAGATAAGTTGCACGTAGTGTACGTTGTTATAACTGACGCACATTTACATTAAACAGAGATTGGTCGTTCTACCAAGGCAAGCAGTCAGAGAGCAGAAGGGTCCTTAATTTCGATCATAATCGTCCGCCTATGCGTTCGTCAAGTGAAAGGGATTTCGCGAATGTAGTTTACGCTAAGCCAAACAAAGACGGAACACGAAACGATGCGTACTCGGGAAGACACGATCAACATCGACGACCAATTACGCAGGACATGGTCAGAGTACTGCCGGAAGATCACACATCTTCGCAAAGACCTCGAAATGTCCCAGCTTACGCCGAAAATGCCGGATTCGGTCGAAGAATGTCGGAACCAGCTCCGGACTTTTACGATCGCTACGAACCCGCACCCGACTACGGCCCGCCTGATTCGCCAAGAACCAGTCATCGCATGCCGGCTAGGCCACGTGGCAATTATTTGGTATATGTCTTTTAAAAACTTCGCTATCCTGCAAAGTGGTCTTAGTCGGTTATACCCCGTTACATTACTTTGCTATGCTGCGTTATGTACCTTGGGACAATTGGATAGAAAAGTCTCGTAGTCATGAATAAGTAATGAGGCAGTTTTATTGGTGCCATAAGGAAATCTCCATGCATAACTAGCCAATGAAATTACATTTTATATCTAAGTTTCGGTTAACCATTCAAAATGGCGACCTCCATGAGTGATTTTGCTAAAGCGAATGATTTATTCAACATTAACAAGTTTGAGGAGATTGCAGAGTATTTTATTGTAACATGCGATTTCATTGGAAGAAGATTGGTTTTCCCTGCCACATGCATATTCATGAAAACGAGATTTTGCTAGTCAAATTCCCCATGGTATGTATGGAGTGTAACGGAATAAAGTATTGTGGGTGCCGAAAATGCAAATGGGTATGTGGGATAATATTTTATAACGTCGTAAAGCTTGTGGATGTTGCGTTTTTATCTAAAAAGGTACTTTCTATTTTAGCGTGTGTAAGTTTGTTAATTTTGTGATGTAGAATTTCGCATCTATGTATTTATGTATATACAGAGTAGATAAGTGAATGACAGTTATACTTTAAGCATGTTTTTGATTATTTATTAAATACTATATCTACAAACATCTCAGTCAAGGCATTTTAGGTGTCACAAATAAAAGAAAAAGTCCTTATATAGCATAACTTGTACGAGGAAAATAGCAGCCTCGTCTTTGCTAAAGTTGTTTATCATTGGTAATAAAATATGCAACACCAATAACGCCCCTAACGCAGTCTTTACTGAAGCTGTTTATCATTGGTAATAAAATATGCAACACCAATAACGCCCCTAACGCATAAGCGGGACTCTTTTTTTAAATGTTAACAACATACAAATCATGATCGTATAAACCCCAACGTAAAATTCATTTTTTCAGCACGGTTTTCCGAGCAACGGAAGTCTGGAGTTTCGGACTGACATGATTCGTGGTCAGGGTCAAGGTCAACACGACATGAGACGTTACAGGAATGGCGAATCGGCACTGTAGAAGAGTTTTACGTCTAACTTTGTATGCGCAAACATTCAAATGTGTACTAATGTCGAACAAAATATATTGTGTTTCGGTTAACGGACCCTTCCTTGAAAATGACAGTGATCCTACGGTGCGTTTTGGTGAAAACAACTTTTTGAACATTTGGAAATATATTGACAAAGCCCGAATATGGCTACTGTTTTATCACGAGTATATCTGAAATACATAATTATGTTTTATAATAGGCCCTAATTTTATACTAAATGCAAAATTGTTTTGATTTTCTTCATAAACTTGTTTCTTAAAAGTAATAGTCGTCTTAATTTAAGGACTGGTTTAATTGTAAGCTTAACCTCATATTAATTCTTTTGTTTTGGTTTTCATGACAACGCATCTATTAGTTAAATTGTAAGTACTGTACGTTTGTCATTAGCATTGCAAAGTCCAATGCATTGGACCTGTTACAATTGTATGATTTGTATAGTATTCATATCTAACATTTAATAATGTTGATTGAAACAGCCACAATATAATATTAACGATGTGACTGATTTCGTCACAGATAACGAAGTATGTATGGTTATTTGTTTAAATCCTGATTTTGAAGTTAACTCAAGTATTTAATGCTTAACGTAAAATGTTTTTATTTTAGTATAAGCAGTGTATAACATTTAAAGTTGATTGCGACGTTAATGCTGATGACACGGGATTATAGTCGACGATATGTTTAAAAAACGGATGTGTCAACATTACAGATGAATTACGTTAACAAGAACTAGTTATTCATGCTATGTTATATATTTGTATTGATACATATAAACTACATATGCGCGGTTTGATTGTTTCTGTTTTTAAGGAACACAAACTTGGTAGGTTTAAAGGGGCTACAGCACATTTTTTGGGTTGGAAAGTATTTGTCTAAACATATATTTCAGACACGAGTCACAGTGACAGAATATGATGAATGTCTGACTCTCAAAATATTATGACAACAAATTTAAAAAGATGAAACATGCATGAACACATGTAAACCTTTTTTCTATACCATGAATAAGAAAATAATGTTCCATCGTATTGAATGGTGTACTGGAAAAGTACCTGGTTTGTACACAAGTTTCTTCAAAACTAACACTTGGTTTCTAAAGTTTATGCTCTATCATGCAGCTATTAAGAGTTTTAGGGATACTTTAGTGTTTTTTTCTATTTTATGCCCAACCCGTGCTCTAGGGGCTATTTTGTTAGGTTGAGGACGTTTAGATATGTTGTTTGAATTTTATTGCAAATATGTTTCTTTGAATGTTACTGTGTGCTATTAATATTGTGTATTTTAAGTTATACTATACCAACATATTTATCTTTCATTATTCAGTGGATAACATTTCTTTTATTTCGTCAAAATGTATCTCATATATTATTATGCTTATTTTCTGGCTAGATAGTTCTGTTTATAGCATTTTATATAATTATACATATTATAGGTAATGTCATTAGCTTTTTTGTCATAGTTTTGGTTAGGCATTTGTACTTACTACCATTTGTTATACAGAACATTAAAAGAGATTTTGTTACACGTGTAGATGGAATACCATTTATGTTATCACACTTAGCATGTACATGTATCATCAGCACAATGTCATATGCACTACACAGGTTAAACACACAGTCTGACATATACGAGGTCGTATTAGTTATACAGAAATAATAATTGATATCCAGTTTAGTCTAGATGATTGAACCTAATTTTAATATAAATTACTATGAATACGATTTCAATAAATTTCATGAAAAGTACCAATTACCTGTCGTTATATGCTGCGCGCTAAGCAAGGAAGCATCTAGTACCAATTTTATAACGTTATTGGTATGACGCTGTCGGTGATCGAACCCAGGACCTCCCGCTCACGGGCGAACTGTTCAACTACTGAGCCACCGCTACCTTTATAATTGTTTACAATCTTTGTGAAGGTCAAATCAGTCCCAAAGCGTTTTAATTAAAACATATTTATTATCTTACAAGCTTTTTTTGGATCCATCTCATTCGAATAGATAAAAAATAAGATAACATTTATGACATATTGCATTCTACTTGTAAACAACTTGCACCGTTGATTTAAACAGTTATGTGTACATTTCAAGTAATTCTTAAATGTATAAAATAAAATTAAATTACAATAACACATACTGTTTAAGTTATTTTTTAAGCAAAAGACAATCGAAATTGACGAAACCTTTTGCTCCGGAGTCAAAGGTTCTATTATAAATTGCTTAAATACACATTTAATGCTGCAGTAAGATGTAGTTTTTTAATGTTCCAATTAAGATCAAATAAATTAAAATAATGCTCGTAAAACAATGTGTTTGTTAATGGGTAATAAAATGTTATTAACTTTAAATAATATGGAGAGTATATAATTATATAAAATAAATGACATTTTCGTAAACTTAAATACATCGTACGTACCTTGTGTACGTAAATGCAGGCATACCAAAGCTGAGATTATTCAACATCATTCAAAACATGCATTTAGCCAACATCCACCATATTTAAAAGTGGTGGACCCTTACGGCAATTATTTGTGCATATCAAACATAGGCCCGCATTCTTTCAGCAGGATAAAACCGAACAATTTAAAACTTCAAAAGTTCCACAGATGATCTGCGCCTAATGCAACTGCATAAAAACATTCACGTTACGAGTGAGATTAAGAGGACCTTAGTTCGAGTAAACATAGTTGGTAGATGTGCACTTTGATTTTCATTTTATCTTAATAAGTTGATAAACTCTCCATGATTTGTTTTGACACACACATGAACGCGTTTTCGTGCAAAAATGTGAGTTTGCATTTGATTAAAGATATTAATCAATCATGAGTTCTTATCGCTGTCGATGTTTAGGCATTCTGTAAATACAAGCGGTATATTTTGTCCATTAAACGGGTTTATAAGGTCTTATTTTTTACTGCCCTTAAAAAAATAAAAATGGAACAGCGCTAAAATTAAACGCTAAATCAAACACGAACATCTTGTGAATGTCGTTTTTTTCCATCTCCTACAGAGATGTTTCAAAACTGCAATATCACATTCTGGCACTCATATTAGACTTTGTTATAAAAGAGGGGAGTCATACATTTCTTAACCAAACCTGCACGCGGAATTGAACTATTCTAACATAATATTTCCTTAAAATATTTTACAATCAGCGTGAGGCAAGTTGTTTGTCTGAAAATGAAAAGCGCGATATCAGTGTACATTTTACTTATTGAGATTGGCCTAGGAACGCAAGGTAATGTATTCATTTTGCTGTGGGTGTTTTTGGTCATAGAATAAGAAACATACAGTACTTTTTTAAATTCTAGCAATATTGATTAACATTTTTGACGTAGTCTTACACTGCGTTTTTCTCTGCAAAGCGAGGAACAGAAATAAACGTACTGAAAATCAATAGCGCGATCGTTAAATGATTGCCGTTGTAGTTAATTTCATATATAAAAATCCTATTATGCAATACTTACAAAACATTTCAGTGAATATGTGTAGCTGTCATACACTCTAGATACTAGTTACAATATTATATCACATATATTTTTTTCTTTAACAATATAATACAAAAAGGTAACTTAATTTTAATCTTGTTTAGTCCGATTCCTTTATCTTTAAGTTCTTTGTGGTCTGGTACAACACCGTAGATTGGTTTATCCTTAAAATGTTGGCAACAAACAAAATCTGTCTCATAGGAACAGACAGCATGGAAGTACCTTTAACTATTTAATATACATATATACATATATAAAGGGATTAATTTTCACTCTTATTCATTGTGGCGATTTGACTCAGTGATCTATAACAATTTTAATTATCCAATAAGAAATACATGTAAACAATCGAAGTAAAGTGACTTAGTGATTCAGTTATTGTGTTATTGATTTTATTCAGTTCTGTAAACGTTGCCGTACATATGAGATTATTGTGTTGTCATGGCGTTTCTCTTGCCTTAAGTGCAGTGTTGCTTTAAAAAATGACGACTGAAACAAAATACGCAAAAGAATAAGTGTTACCTATTAACAATAAGTTATGGAATATATTTGTTTCAGGATTTCTGGTATCGCCCAATTCTACGCAAGGTAAACATACATATGTATTACTGGTTATTGCCTTCTCGAAGCGTTTACAAACATATCAGCATTTCAATTAGCATACGATGTTTACATGTTAACAGAACTTTTTTAACATGACACTGTTACAAAAATCTGAAATGGGAACGGTCACGATTTGAAGTGTGTGATATGTGTTTATACTGTGGAAGTTTGTTTTATTCGTTTTCAGCAACGGAATCATGCAAGGACCTGGACACCCATGGTTGCTCAGTGAACCCCAGCATCTGTCAGGACCCAGTTCTGTCGGTGGTTACTTGCCCGCGGACATGTAAACATTGCGGTGAGACCCCATTGTTAAGATAGATATATATAGTATAATTATTGCTTTTATAGCATGTAACCTTCACGTGACTTCAATTAACTATTGTCATAAACAGTGTCTATTTTCTTTTAAATGTGTTCTGATCTATCAGACAAATTGTAATTGTTTACGTCATTATGTTACATGTGATATCCGTTGAGGTTGGGTATCACTAGTTCAGCTCTATTCGATAACATCCAGATTTTAACCAATTATAAAGAAGGTGTGTGTTTAGTTAGCCCGAACTATTGTCGTGTGTGTTGTGTCTAGCATACTTAGTTACTCATGTCCTGCGTTCTTCTGTGTGTGTAGTTTAATATAATACCACACACAGTGCGATTCTTACATTATTATACCGTCAAACACTGAACCACCACTAAAACAAATCTAAATAATATAAATTATTTATTTGGCAATTTGCACCAGCAGTAACGAGGTTTTGCTTACAGGTTAACAAATTCATTGAGTTGTTTTTGTTCGCGTCACGTCTTAGTACTTTTAGATTGGATTGATATAAAAGTTTACATTTACATAAACTTTTAAACATTTAACAAAGAACGCATTTAATGGCTGTAATACCATTT
>Ga0224511_10000485_pt1 | contig 19200 bp, 4 predicted proteins | sample SF_May12_sed_USG_2_FD_169988 | JGI IMG/M metagenome (GOLD analysis project Ga0224511, IMG submission 169988) | Sediment microbial communities from San Francisco Bay, California, United States - SF_May12_sed_USGS_8_1 | ecosystem: Environmental > Aquatic > Marine > Sediment | place: USA...
GTTTGCAGCTGCGAAAATTTTGTTTCAACAACTTATGATGCCATTGACAATACCAAAACGATGTCATTTTTTATAACCCTAACTCCGCATAACTCTTTAACTCCGGTCCACCTGTTCCGAGGGTTTCCGATACCTTTACTGTATATATGTTCTGGGAACGGTTTCAGAAGTAAAATGATTCTGAAATTGTTTTGTGAACTCAAACATTATCTAAAGTTGCACCCCTTGATGTTAATAAAGTTGCCTATTACACAGGCATACTTCCCCGGTCTAGGGCACGCAATATATGTTTTACCGGAAATGAGAATATATATACGCAATTAAAAGAATTCACATTTAAGGTTATTCGAACCAGCCCGAACAAATCCCCAATCATGTGTAACCGCCACGCAGTGCCATTTAACTAGGGAGACAAACAGTGAATCCTTGTCAGATTATATACCTTTTTAAACGCCCATGTTTACATTTTGATTTAAATTAATATGAATCTCTTTGAAAAATGCACTTTAGAAATATATTTTTAGACTAGGAGAATCAATATTTGTTTTGCTATAAGCATGTACTTTTTTGAACGCAATACATATTATTTGTATTGTTGTTCTTATATTGAAATGTAGCATTACTAACATATTTGGCAGCAAGATTTTTTCCACTGCATTTTTTTATTCTTAACCACTTAAAAACCTTAGCCTTTTTAACTAATTATGATATCGACGAACATGATTGTGTATTTCCGAAAGTAAACAACTGAAAGGTTACCCAGGAAATGTTGATATTATCACGGAAAAAGTAAATGAAGAGCTTATGTTCTCTTAAAAGCAACACAAGTAAATGTCTTTTAGTCATAAGTTATCTCATACGTGCATTTTGTATTGCTGTCAAATAATAATAACATATGTAGTTCAAATCTTGTAAACACTGCATTAAATTGAAAACTAACGTGAGTATAAATGTGTTAGCTAGAGCTTTAATGGGTTTGTTATATTCATACATATTTCAATTACAAATAAACAACATTAGTGTTCTATTGAGACTTGTTTAGAGCGTTTGCAGCTGCGAGCAGTGGAGATAATAAAGATAAAATGAAAATACAAATAAATAACGCAGATATTGCACAGACACTTTAATTTTGTGAAACGGAATTATATGTCCCAACGCGACGTGAACAACTTTTGTTGTAATACTGTATAATTGAACACTGGTGTGTATTGCATTATGGCCTAAGGTCTTTGTCCTTCAACAACGTTTTCCTATTAGAAATTGAAAAGCCTTCGTTAATACGATTTCTGTTAACAACAATCCCATTTCTTTTTTCTTTTAGTACAAATAAGTGCTTTTTGAACTTTATATTACCTTTGCGAGTACACATAACATGAAACTACCTCATTGCAATTTAGACATGTGACGGCAATTATACGTACAACACATGAAGTTTGCTCCCTATAACTAGGCGCCAAGGGACACGTGAACATCTAGCCTCAGCTGTGTTCTCAACAGTCGTGCCTAATCAACACTTCTTTTGGTCTAAGCACAGTCTTAACGAAATGTCAACTCCGTAGGAAACAGTATAAGGCGTGACATATTTTATTGGATGTAAGACTTAAATGTCTTCATTTGTCTAATACATTACGAAATTAAAAACACTTTAAAAACAGCCTTCGTGTTAAAAATGTTACAAGTACACCTGTATCCAAAATTCTAATATGCCACAATACAACGTAATGTCTTTAACTTTAATATCCAAACGTGTTTAAATGAAAAGCAGAAGTAATGTAGCTTATTTGTTATAACGGCATCTCTCGCCTACTGTAACGTTACTCAAAACACGTTACTTTACGGTAAAACATAAAACTCCCGAATGGTCACCATGACATTACGTTTTCCAGATAATGTGTTGTACCAAGCTAAAATAATAAGAAAACAGTGTGGCTATACTATAATATTCAGCCTTTTTATAATTACTTAAAGCATTTGTTTTAAACATTAATTTTGTGTACGCCAAAGCAAATATTTGCAGGAACACGTCATTTCATTTAATACTCTAATGCTTGTTGAAGACATGTTTTAGTGTCGAACTAGCGCAACGTAATGTCGGTAATGTGTTCTCTGTAACAGTCGCCAACGCCAGATGAATTAGAAATACAAATAACGAGCAACAACTAGATCTATAATTATTAACGGATAAACCCTGAATGTTTAAACTAATGGCTATATAAAAATCTGTCCAGACACGGTAACAGCACATTAACATGAACGTTATAATAAAGAGACCTTTTTGCGTGATATACAATATGTCATGCTAAAATCTTACAGAATGCAATATGCCTCATTAAACATACTTTAATGAAGTGCACAACAAACGAAAACAATTCTGAAACAGGTTTTAATGAAGTAGTATTAGAAAGACCTTAATTACGGCAGACTTCGGCAATGGTGTATGGTTAGATATTTTCAAGGACGTTTTCTATATAATAATAATGTGTAAGGCATAAATGTGCAATGTCCATTATTTAAAACAAATGTGTTGTATTATTATGACTTCGTGTAGAAAATCAATTCCTGAAGTGTGAAAGTTGAAAGCAATTATGTTATTGTAAAGCTGTATTTTTCAAGATGTTGGCAAGCAATACATGTATGTAAAATATACAATGTTAAACACTACAATAGTACATATGTATATGCTAATTATACACAAATGGCCTGAGGTACAGATTCGATGTTTCGTTCTTTTCTCAAATTTCGTATTTATCTTTGTACTATCCAATGTTAAACACTGCTCCTTCGTGACTGCGTGTATACTTGTACAAAAATACAAATGTACATGTATATATACATAGCCAAATACGAGAAGGAAACGTCTATTGGAACATGACATAAAATCAAACACAATCTTCCAATAAAAGCTGAAGTCATGTCTGCTTTTACCGAAGGTTGTCAAAGAATATCATGGACATAATGACAGTGGTTGTCATAGACTGCCACATTCGTGTATATGTTTCTTTTAAGATGTTTCTCATATGAGGAGTAGAATGGAATGTCAGAATAAGAGGAAAACGATAATCGAAAATAGTAACAAAAGATGACATTAATATGCATTGGTTTGTACGAAAATTGGACCACATTAGAAATAATATTACATCTGTACATGTATTCTGTAAATGTTAAAATTTCGAACGTTTTCTTTTAGCGTAACTCGTAAGACAAACTAATACATGTATATCAAATTAAACGATTATCTAATTGTAGTCCGATTTATGTTTATATATCTACTTCAAGAAACTTGTTGAATGGATTTTAAAGAACAGAGAAAAAAGAATGATTTTACACTTTACAAATGCATTACAGTCGACCGTAAGACAATGTTCTAGGTATTACTTTGGGGAACAAATGGTGAAGACCTTAAAACACTGGAGCCGTCACCACAGAGCTTTCAGCATGTTGTCAACATCTGTTGAACTGAGGTTCCTAGGGTCTTCAAAACGTGTGATTTTCTGCCTTAGTAATGGCAACTTAGATGAAGTAATGATATACCGGTAAACACCTAATGTTTTTGTCACAACAGGATGATTTGCTGCAGGGTAGAATGCGTAGAATTAGTACATTTTTCCCTATACAAGCACTTACACTGCACATTTCGCTCATAAAATAAGCGTTTTAGCGATGTTTACAAAATTAAGCACAAATTAAATAAAAACACCAGTATAACAAAATAAAAAAAAACATTTATGTCCATAGCAATATATGATTATGGCTCAATTTAATACACAATCGAATACTAGAGAAAGTACATGTACCAGACTAAGTACTCATGCACCTGAAATATAACTAAATATTGTTGCAGAAAACGGCTTTCGGTCTGATTATTAGAAATAAGAGCGGTGAGAATCCTTTGAAGTTGAATTTAACATTAAATTCCATTATGAAATCGCAGTATCTGAAAATATTGCACATACCGTAATGAATCGAGACTGAACAGTTGCATTTATAGAATATGATATCGTAAAAACAACTATTTATTTGAAAGCAGATGTTTCTAAATTTTTGAAATGTTGTCGTAGTTTTAAAATGCACACATTTTAAATATTCGGATTATATTCCCAAACCGTCTTGGTTTTGAACATGTTGCTTTGAAAATGTTCAGCTTTGGCTACGATGTTTATTATATTAAAAGAAACGAATAACTCCAAATCAAGAGTCATGTTACATCGTTAAATTAATGCTCAAATTGCGAAATATGGGCGCACATTTTCCAGAAAGGAAATGATTTCTCTGGAGTAATGTTAGTAATTTTGGATCACTGCATATTGTTGCAAGATATTTACGACGATATTACTATAATCGTTTAATAGCATTATAAGTGAACTAGATTAAAGAAGAAAGTTAAAAACATCTCCACAAATTATTCTTCCTTAATGTTGAGAATAACAATTTACTTAATATTTATATTTATCTCACTATGTTTCATTTGTAAATAAATAACGATATCAACTCCTCAATTCATTAAAAACACACAAAAGTAACGTGTAAGATTTTGCCTTTTATCATGTGATACTTAGACTGCATAATATCCTCAGCCCATTGTTCTAGAACCATATCGATGCAGTAAACAAATGTATACTTTCACAGGGAAACTGAGCGCTTTGAAAGAGGTGACATTTAATTTTCAATTACAGTGCATTATGTTTGTATTTTTGTACCTCTTCGGTGCTATCAATTCATCTGAGGAGCTTGTACGTCACGAAACAGTCTTTGCAATCGCAAATATATACAAATATATTTGTTTTTTAATCGTGTTGTTGTGATTGTATGATAGCAACATTTTCTACATGTGAGTTATGGTGCAAACTGTTGCTTATTGTGATCTGCTTACAATAGCTTAAATTAAACAGAAACTGCTTTTTCCCATGCAGACTGACCGTTCCGATGAATTTTCCTTTTCTCCGAATAATATAACTAAATACAGCTGGTGCTATGTGCTTGTGTGGCGGCGGTAAAATGTTGCCCCGTACTACATCATTGTGTTGTTTTATTTTTCTCTTCATCTGGCATCATTGATTGTAGGCTGTTTAAATTTGAAAACATAGTTCCGCTCATGCGCAAAATGGCATCAGTGGCGTGCATGTTTCATTATCAGTGATGAACAACTTCAATAAAACCGCGGCTGCTATTTTTCGAATGCAGACTTTGCTTTTTGCGGAATGTCCGTTTTCCAGATTAGAACTTTCTTAATATGAAAATGTATAACTTTCGAGTAATACTTATTTTGTGACAGTATTAAACTTGTTTTTCCAAAATAAAAAAGATTAGTTTGGTTGTTTGACAATGTTTGAATTATGCTTACTCTTAACCCGTTTAGGAAAGTGTTGAACTCCTAGACACCACCTGCATAACATCGTTACGTAACATCTCAAATACAGTAATTGATCTAGTGCATGTTGGGCAGTTATTTTTTACACTGAACAATTAAAAAAGATGGTATCATGTTTAAGTGTAATGACACCTACATAATTATATAATAATATTTATTTTACAAACTATCCCTGAAATTTACATAACATTATTGCGTCTTCTAATTATCTGTCAACAAGCAGCGGCAACGAAGAATCTATTGTTTAACCACGTTTCCTCGAATTCCATATTGCTCATCGGTCTGTGAAGAAAGGTTTTCGCCGAGAGCAGTACTTGATTGGCATGAGTATATTGGGAAATTCCATTAATTGTAATAGATTCGTTATTTTAAAAACTGCCCAGATTCTGCACTAAGAAGTCAGATTAACAGACATAAATATCGTTTGAAACACGAAGTGTTTCTATTTGATGCAGATTTTACTTGAATTTGTCATTTGTCGTTATATAATATGAACACGTTATTTAGATTTATTTTGGAACTTTGTCTGAACAGTTGTTTGTCTTAACATTATCACATATAGCTACTTGGTCACTGTTATTTCGTAAAGATACTGCTTAAACTGCGTGCACATTTTCCATTATAAAAGAAGTGATTAAACTGGAATAATTCTGCTGAAAATAGCATTGTGTTAAGGGTAGTTACGACGGCTCTCCTGTTATTTTCAAAATGCATTACAAATATTATTGCACGGGATTGATATTGAAGTAAAAATAAGCAAAATCTCTGTTTGTGTTGCTTGATATTCCTCATCGTGTTTCAATAAAACAAGATATATTGTCGTCAATTTAAAGGCCTTATAAGGTTATATGTGTCATTTGTCCGCGATTTCCACATAAAATCCAATGGTTCCAGACTTCTTTAGTGCAGTCGTACATGAAGCTTCAGTAACATGTGTACAGATGTGTCTTTTTCCTAGACAGAAAGGAACAACGACCTGCATTACATAGGGAAGCCAAATGTATAAATAATTATCTATGCGAAGTTATTTGTAAACTTAATGCAAATAGATGATATTCTGTTTTAGGGTAAAGACACCAACATACAAAGTTAAAGCGTTGTTAGAAAATATCTGTAAAAATGACATTACTTTGTTTCGACTGCTAATTAACTGTCAACGAAAAGCGGAAATGTAGACAGTATTGTTTAACCACGTTTCTTTGAATTCCATATCGCCCGTCGACATGTGGAGACAGATTTGTATTGAATGAAAGAGTTGATTGACAGTTGTGCATTGCGCGCCGCGTGGGTTATTAAGATGAAACGCCGCATTCACATTGAAGATCGATTGATAAGTATTGACTATGAAATGGTTTTGTGTACTTGTATTTGGTTGTGTTGTTTCGGAAGCGGATTATTCTTTGTATACTTTATAAATAAATACATAATCTGTTAGACAGTACATAAGTATCGTTGTGATAAGTTAGCATTTATATATTATATAACCGCCTAAAAGTGTTAACACATATGTACAAAAATAGCTTAAAATGATCAAACGAAATCATGCTTAGCGTAATTATCCAATACGCTCAAGATACTAAATGGGCGTTTCCTCAACTGTCTGTTTTGATCATTTATAACGTTACATTTTTCCATGTCAATCAACAGCTTCAATAAAACCGAGGCTGCTGTTTACTCGTGCAGGCTATGCTTCCTGAGGGCTTTCCCTTTCATCAGTTTAATATTAGGATTAGGATTATCATGTGACAGTATGACTTAGTAAATTTAAAAGAAAACATACTTTCTGTTTGTGATAGACCGTATCAGACGAACAAAATGGAAGTTCTGGAAGGGGGGGGGCGATTTTGTGGAACAGTGCAGTATGTGCCCGCGGTACTTACGAAATAATAATACGTGCGTATGGCATACCACGTTTGAAGATAGCTAAATCACTTGTTGAAAACCGAACTCATGTTCAGATATTTGGAACATGACAGGCAATCAAACACACCTTTGGAAAGCAGTTACAATCCTGCTTGGTTTTGAAAGAAGCTGTTGTAGAATACTTACGAAAAAGGGATGTAGCTGGTGCAACCATGTCTGGTTTTGACAAGAGCTGTAAGAGAATACTAACTGACAAGGGGCGCCTTATACTAGTACATTCATATAATAAAATATCTTGTGATTTGCGACATAAATAAAATAAAGGCGGAAATAATATTTAATGATAGCAGCAAGCATGTTTAATATATACAAATGCAATACGAGATATAATATGATTGAATAAGTTTAAGTTAGATATAATTAAATCCAATAATCCAGAAAGTACAAAAGTACATAACCGAACAGTAAAAACAACAAGCGTGCGCTTTATAAAGAGTATATATCATATATGGTTACATTGTAATTGTAACAAAGATTAAAGCTTAAACCCACTGCTCCAGTCATAATGTTAAAACAAACAATTATAGAAAATTGAAAATCATACAATTCGAATATCTTATACATAACAATGAAATATTTTGCACACAAATACGTATAAAATAAGAAAATATTTCTCGGAACACACTTTCGAAGGAGATTGTAAATAATGTGAGTGTGTTTTTTTCGTAATACATAAGATTTGCGTTTTATAGACTGTCAGAACAGTCAGATTATTTGTTTCACTTAATGCTATTCTTTACGTTGTTTGCTAAGCTGTTTATAAAACGAAGTTGTTGAAAACATCGTGTCAACTCGTTTGAAACAGCAGTGTTTTAATCATGCAATTAAATAACACGAGTTATGATATTAAGAAAGTTTTTCATTTGGAACGATGTTGATGTATTTAAATGATTGTATCATTTTAAGACACACTTAAAAAAGCAACACTCTAAAAATGTATTGCAGAACATACTGAGAAATCTCTCAACGATTGAAAGAAGCTTTAGGCATTTTTGTGTCAAGTTTGACTGCTGTGTATTATTTTATATTGCAATCAGCTTAAGTTACATATCTCTGGCTGGCTGATGCGCAGCTTATTTTATGCAGGCGGAATAAGACACAGAGGAAGATGACATTTAGCAACTTGAGATATTAGTAACTAAAGCATTTCTACAAAATGGAAAATATGCTGTATGTAAATTCTCAATTTCGCCACATATATTTTAAATAGTTCAGTTCCTTTCGCTTTTGGTATCCATAGAACAATAGAAATTATATATAATAACATGCTAAATTCATATGAAGCACGTCGACGGTAACTCGGCGGTTTAAGACAGACGAGTTGTGCCAGACATTCTGGATTGAGACATTATTCCAAGCCTTACTATGCGATGAACATATTAATTATCCAAAAGGGAAATATCGAAAAGCATTTGCAGATGCGCGGTGAGGAAACAAAGGGTATCTGACTTTTGATTACAATGAAACATATTCCAGTGACATACGGTAGGCATTTAGGCATATAGGCATTTTGCAGACACAATGCGTGTATAAAACTGCTATCCCCGTGTGAATTTAACCTAAGCTTTTATGTGCATGTTGCAAATAAAGTAATCACCCATCTTTCCATAAATGGTATTTGTATAATGAGCGAAAATGTAGTTTACACTTAGAAAATAATGGATACACTTTTATTGAGAAATACATTTTTCAGATGATATTCTAGACATTAAGACATGCAGAATTTAGCCTTTAAAGGGGGGTTGTTAGTTCGATCCCTAACCGCGTCATACCAAAGAAGTTATAGAAATGATACCAGGTAGCCCGCAACATATGTGGATAGTTTTGGCTTCTCTCTCCTCTTAAACCTCGTTTAAAATGAGATTGAGAATAAAAAGGCTATCGAGATAGATTAAATAAAGTAATGATAATATATTTGATCTTAAATAAAGTAGTATATCCCTATAAATTAAAAATGATCAGAAACATTGTCATAAATATCGAAACATTTTTTCATAAGTCGTACATACATTAGAGAGTAAGACATATACAGACAAGCAAGCAAGTTCGGATAGTTGAACGATGACAGAACATTAAAAACGTATTCCAAGGAAATCTGCTACTGAGTCTGTGTTTGGCAAGGCCTGTCAAACTGTCAAAGAAAAGCTTTTATAGACTACGAAAGCCATGTGTTTCGTCCACAGAATCTCAGCTATCAAAAGTGTCATGTCAAAATCAGAGTAGTTGAAACGATACAGCATATTTCCCCCGATGTCATTGATACATATTGATAAAACAATAAGACGTTGCACCATAGGCAACATACATTGATATGTAGAATTTTGCAAATCAAAGCGCAAATCTCGATAAGTGGTTGATGTTGCAGACTGTGCCGTTCTGTTGTAAATAAAGCCCTTTCTTGTTGGTCACATTAATAATTGTATACCTATAAATGACCTGTATTCAAGACAAGTACACATACCACACACACCGGGTTGAACAATGTTCATTGAATAATGATACTGTAATAAAAACACAGATGGTGTAGCTTAAAAGTACAGTTAAAAGTACATAATCCAGTGTTAAATAATATAGGCAAAGTCTATTGATGTATATCTCTGAAAATTGCTTGTTGCAATACTAACGTGTCTCCAGGAATGCAGGGCGGTTGCCAGATATATTTGCAACGTGGGAATACAAGACTTTTATTATTAATATATGGCGCTTGCATGACATATAAAATCTAATAAGGCCTATAAAAGGCCTATTATAGACTGCGTTTATTGAGAGATATATTGCTTCATATTAGTATTTTCGCTGCGACAAGAACGTTTATATTACCATTCGGTGACATTTATTATGTTCAATGCATTGTTTTTGGTTCTTGAAACATGTCGAAATCTAGAAACTGGATGAGGTTGCTAAATTAAATTCAATGTGTTTGTGTGTTTTAACTATAATAAATTCACACGAGCTTGATCAATTTCCTATCGTAAAATTGCAACACTGCACCGATATTTACATAGGCTCCTGCAGCTAATGCCTATTTCAAATCAGACTCAGTAAACACATTTTTGTCAAATCTAGCCGAACAACCGTAAAAAAATTGCAACATATCACATAGTACTAAACTGTCATAACTTTTTTATGAAATGTGTCTTTGATTACTTCTGGTTATGTGTAGTAAACATGCGCGCAATTTTACCAACGGTTACTGTTCTGGTTCCCAACAATATCAATACGTACCATGTTCATTGTGTACACGTGAAGCGAAGTGTGGCACGTTCACGAAATATCTCTGAAACTGACAAGGCCATGCAGCGTCTTCTAATTAACTGTCAACAAGAAGCGGAAATGTAGACAGTATTGTTCAACCACGTTTCTTTGATGTCGATATTGCCCGTCGACCTGTGAAGAAAGTTGGTCTGAGTGCAGTTCTTGATTGGCATGATTGGCATTTGGGTATTGCGCCGTCTGGATTCATTTAATGAATAGCTGCACTTTATTCCTATATAGGTTAGGAATAGGACTCACGCAGTGTCATTTATGTGCATTTTATCAATGTTATATCCTTAGAAAAACCTGACACGTTTTCTCGGTTCACAAACAAAGGAAGCAGGAATAGCTCTTACCATGCCTAGTGTAGGATGTTATGATCGGACTCTAGTCTAATTGGAGAGATTAAATGTGCCACCAGACAAGTCAGTTACACATATGACAATAATAATTTATTTTGCAGGTCGTATAACCTTAGGTTTTATTTGCTGGAAGGTGGAAAGCCTTTTCATATTAAGTTTTATTTTGTTTATGTTGTCATATTAAACTTAACGTTTTCCGAATACGTGCATATCTAGTGCCTTTCTGTTTATAAGGCTTTAGATAAAAATGTTTAAAACACATATTTTTTTAACTTGTCGAAACAATATTACGTTGATATCATGTGTGACAATGCTTGAAGATATTAACATAACGATACTGCATACTACAAACGGTGCTTGTTAATGGTTTACGTGTAGAAACACAACTGTTAAACGTTATCCTGCAAGACAATGAAACTGTGTGTGTATTTTATACAACATATCTTTTCTTCGTTTAAACAGAAAAGGGGGTGTACCGAACACATATGTAGAAAACAATACAGTGATACTTGCATTGAAATATATCTTACAACATTTAACATTTGGATACAATTTTCTAGTCCCTGTTGTTCGGATTTTAAACAATCATTTTAACGATTGCTTTTCCGATTACATACATTTCCAATAAATCAAATATTATGTTAACCTAACACAAATACTTATTCACGCAATAACAGCGTGCTCATTTTATCTATTAAGTCTAGGACCAGTTTGTGATATTGTAGCGTCGCTTGTAACGTGAGTTTATTATTCTAATCTGGTATTTCTGTGGCTTCATTTGCTTTAATTACTTGTTTTAGACGACGCACATTAATATTTGTCATGGGCACGACTTTTTGTATTGATGTTTGTTTGTTTTTAACCAACATTTTATTAATGACAGCGCGATACACGATTACAGCAGATAATACTACATGGATTCCTTTGCGTTCTGGTCTTGTGACAAGCAAAAGGCATGCGGTACATGTATCTTAATTATGCATAATGCGTATACCTTTAAACCGTGATATTAAAATGTTGATATAAGGAAAGCGATGAAACTGATAGAAATTTAGGCCTTTTTATTTTTATGCCTTAATGTTTACTCATCGATTTACCCCTTTTATGTCAATCATCGGATAACTAGTTTTAAAGGCTCTAATGGTACGGCAATTAACATTTTTGTACAAAATACATATCATAATCTTAATACCTACACTGAAAGAGTATTTAGGTATGGACAAGGGTCAGTAAAATTCGATTAGTTTATAAGCGCTGGAAATATAACAACATTGTTTGTTTACAACTGCCACCAATAATATTCGATCGATTGTTTACAAGCGCTTTCGGCATTCGCTACATTGCCTCGGTAGTAAGCAAATAGCGGTGACGAGTCTTCCCGAATTATTATCGGTAAAATACGATGCTGCTTGATCAGTCAGAATGTAAACAGAGCAGCAGTTGAAACAAATCGTTCTATGTAAACGCCTCTGTGTAACATTGAAACTATATTTTGAGAACGTCTTTATAAATGGTTGGTTTGTATAAATATATATTGGTATCTGTAAAATATCAGGCTAATTAAGACGGATTTAGTGTCTTTAATACTTGATAACGCAGCTAGTAACTTCATCGCGTGGTTATATTATTTCTCGCTTAATCATAAACATTTAATTCAAATGGCATATATAAAAAGTTTTAAGTTTTGGAAAGTGTCTAGTAACTTTACTTTGCATATCGTAAAGATGGTACATAGTTAGCGTAGTTTGTATGTAACCGTTTTCTAGACAACAGTGATGTTGCAATTGGTCTTTATAAAATGCGTTGACAAACAATGTATTGCCAGTTAGCTTAAAGTGACAAGTGTAAACGTGCTTTTACTTAGATTAAAGATTAAGTACCATTACCTGTCTGTTTCACGTTCAATTTCATTTCCTAGAAATGGGGTTAATATTGGACCTAAGCATATTTCAAAAATAAAATTTGCTTCAAAATTAAGATTACAACGTATAAGAGCTGAACTGTATATATACAAATGATCTAGAAGACCTCAAAGCGTTGCAACATCGTCCCTCCGCACGCTGTCTAACACCCTGTTTATACGCCGTTACGCGTCAAAATAAACGCTGTTGCATGGCGTTCTAGGCGATTGCACAGCGATTTAAAAGCGTTTCCACAGTGTTGCTAGCGATTGCACTGCGCGCACTTCGGCGATCTGTGCTGTAACTGTTTTTGACGCTGTGAAAACGCTTTGAGGACGCCGCTCTGGTTTGACTGGGCTTCAGCTAAACAAGTTATGGGGATTATAGCCAGCTATGAATTTATGCGTTAGCGTTGGTGAGGGCAAAATTACACAAAAGTACAGTTATTTAAAGGAACTTGCTGGATACATAATGCAAGGTTCCACACATTTGTAATATCCGCCTACATTTGCTGAAATCCATTGTTTATGTGATAAGGTTGATCTCAAACAGGAAGTACGGTTTCTATTTTATATACTATGTCAGATTTTCATCTGACAAAATATCCCTAATCCATTGGATGAACATTGACCATGTACTGTTATAAAGGATCATGATTGACACTGTTGTGGAACTGTCTATTACTGCTTGTAGTCAGATTTATGATTACATATCTACTTCAAGAAACTTGTTGAATGGATTTTAAAGAACAAATATCTTCTATATATTATTTTACAATTGCATTAACGACGACCATAAGGCAGTTTTCTAGGTGTTACTTCTGGGAATAAATGGTCAAAACCTCAAAACACTGGAGCCGTAACCACAGAGCTTTCAGCATGCTTACATTTAAATGTTGTCAAGAGCTTTTGAACTGAGGTAGCTATGTCCTTCTAAACGTGTGATGTCCAGCCTTTGTAATTGAACATCAGATGAAATAATGATATAAATACAAACTGTTCTTGTCGGTTTGCTGCAGGAGAAGGTATCATTTATGCGTAGAATTAGTACATTTCTAGCTATACATACGATCAATGCACGCACTGACAGCGCACATTTCGAACATTAAAGCAAGTTTTTCAAAACAAGCGTCATGGCGATATTAAACCAATTGAATCACATATTAAATAAAAACACTAGTATAAGGCCGGACATGAAATATTGTTTGTTGCTTCTCCAGCGACTCAAGCCAATAAGGGTCGGTAGGTATGTACAATATTTTATTTAAAAACATTATTTAACCATATATAGTTATTTAAACTGTTTAAACTATTTATTCGTTATACAAGTACTTGGCCATTAATGCCTCAAATCCATTAACAGTTACTGAACATCCTCGCAAACGTTACACTAATTTAACACTTTAATGCTGTTTAATTTTTCTGTTGCGAATCTGCAAACAATATTTTATTTAAGGCCTAACTGGTTGCACGGATTTCGATCTAATTATTAGAAATGAGAGCGGTGAGAATGTTTTGATGTTGAATTGAACATGAAACTCCATTATTAAATCGGATTATCTGAAAATATTGCACATAACCTAATTATTCTAGACTGAACAGTTGCATTTATTTACTAGAATATGATATCGTAAAAACAACTATTTATTTCAAAGCATGTGTTACTACATTTTGGTCATTTTGTCGTGTTTTTCAAATGCACACATTTTAAATATTCGAATATTTCCAAAACCCTTATGATTTTGAACATATTGCTTTGAAAATGTTCAGCTTTAGCTACAATGTTCATTACATTAATCAAAACACATAACTTTAAACCAAGAATCATGTTACCTCGTTAAAGTAATGCTCAAATTGCGAAATTTGGGCGCACATTTCTCCTAAAAGGAACTGATTTCTCGGAAGTAATGTTGTTACATTTAGATTACTGCATGTTGTGCAAGAGAATTACGACGAGATTACTGTAATTTTCGAAAAGCATTATAAGTGAATTGGAAAAAGTAGAAGGAAAGTTATAAAGGTATGCACACAATTATTCTTTCTTCATGTTGAGTATAACAAATTACTCAATATTTATATTTATCTCACTTTGTGTCATTTGAAAGTAAATAACGATATAAAATCAACAATTATAAAAACACACTCAAAGATAAAGTGTAAACTTTTGCATTTTATGATGTGCTACTTTGGCTGCATTTTATCATCCAATCATTGTTCTTAGGTAGAAACCTATCGATTACCACAGGGAAATACAAATTACTGTGAAAACGGAGCGCTTTAAAAAGAGGTGATATTTATTTACAATTACAGCGCATTCTATTTGGGTATTTGTGTCTCTTCGGTATCATAATTTCATCTTAGGTGTTGGTATGTCATAAAACAGTCTTTTCGATATGCATACAATCTAATTTTAACACGCTACAAATATAACTTGTTTTCCAATCCTGTTCTTGTTATTCTTTGACAGCACCATATGCACGTAAGTAAGCGTAAACTGTTGTTAAGCGATATGTCAAGCTTCAATTAAAACAGACAGTTATTTTTCCTACGCGTACTATGCGTCCCAATGACTTTCTTTTCCCTTTCTCCGATAAATATAACTTACTACCACTGGTGCTTAGTGCTTGTGTAGCGGCTGTGGTATGTCGCCCCGTACTCCATCATTAGGTGATTTTATTTGTCATGTTGCATCATATATTGTATGTTGAATAAATTTTAAAATAGAATTCCGTTCATGCGCAAAAAGGCGTCAAGTGTGTGGCATGTTTTATTATCATTGATGAACAACTTCTATAAAACCTAGGCTGCTATTTTCCGCATGCAGACTATGCTTTCTGATGCATTCCTTTTTTTCAGATAAGAACTTTATTATCCAGAAAATGTATAACCTTCCAGTAATTTAGATTTTGTAACAGTATTAAACATCTTTTTTTAAATAAGAAAATGATTATTGTGGTTATTTGACAGTTATGGAATTTTGCCCACTCTTAACCCGTTTTAACCTGTTTAGACAATAAGTAACAACACCTGTATTACATACGTAACGTCTGGTAAATACAGTAATTTATCTGTTTCATTTTGGATAGTTATTTGTACACTGAACAATTAAAATAGATAGTATCATGTACATACTTATACTGATTTTACAAAAAATATCCCTGAAATTTACAAGAACATTTTGCGACTCCTAATTAACTGTCAACAAGCAGCGGAAATGAAGACACTATGGTTTAACCACGTTTCCTTGAATTCCATATTGCTCTTCGGCCTATGAAGACATATTTCTACCGAGAACAGTACTTGATTGGCATGTGTGAATTGCGAACCGTTTCGATTATTGTTTCATTTAACTTCTGTATACTTAAAGGCCAATTAGTGTTCAACAATAAGAAATTATTCCAATCGTTTTTACAAGACATTTGTGCATAAAAGTTGAAAATCAACCGTGTTTTTAGCAAATCTTTATTGTTAATAATTACAGATGGCTTAATAAAAAAGAAGCAGATGGATAAAATGCCGTGTTTTTACGATGCCGTTTGACTCGTAAGCTTCGGATTATACATATTATTAGACGTTTGGTTCATTCTGGGTGATAAACCATTTCAAATTTCGAATCGATGCTTAACGCGCATGCGCGTAATATTTCCGTAAGTCTCCGATATCGCCGATTGATTTTCGCGCCAAAATATAAAACATGGTTATGACTGGGCTAGTGAAAACATATGTTATATATTTATTTCATTTTTTTTATCTTAACAACAATTTATGATTTAAACGAAAGTAGGCCGTCAATAGTAATGTTACTATAAACTGTGTTTAATGGAACACTAGTTTTTTTTTATATTAAATTAGGTGATTCTGAACACTAATTGGCCTTTAAATAACTATTTGCGTGAATATGTCAATGCCTTGTACGAGGGTTGTATGATAAATTCGTGGACTTTGCTTATACTAAAAGCAATATATAACAAACATGTTTAAAAGTTGTTTAATTTGACTCCTCTACTTCTTCGAAGCATATGATAAAAAACAGCATGTAAAAATTTAAAAAATACCTAAAGTTATGACTATTTTAAGATGGTTAATAAACATGATGTGGGGCACGACGTCGCAAAAAACGTCACAATTTTAACGGGTTTTTATGTCAATACGGAGTGTTTTTCTCTAAAAATATGTTTTAAAGTAATATTTGTGACTATGGCCTATATATTAAAAATTATTATTATATTTACATGTGCCATTATAAATTATGAAGTTGAGTTCTTATTTCTTTGTCGAGATGTTATTTTCAACGAAATCCTAGGCATATCAGATCATATTTTCCTTTCAGTAAATTTCAGCTGAATTAGGTTGGTAAAGAGCAGTAAAACTAGTGGTTAAGTGGCTAAAAATACACAAATTTGTTTCAGCAAAGTACAACATTGTTTTTATACCGTCATATATTCATTTGATGCCAAAACAAGGTTGCTCTCTAAGAAAAATGATATATTTTTCATATAAGGCCTCGCTGACGTCAATTTTTCACTATTGCCTGCATTGAAGTTTTATTTATAAATAAGCACAGATGTACTGTCAAACACTCATAACAAGTCTTATGTGATAAGAAAACAATATATTTAAAGTGCATGAAGTAGTTTTTACTGAGAACTTTACTGAACATTATTTTTCTAGATGTGTCCAATAATAATATGTGTAAAAATCGAAGTGCTCCGGTAACTCTTTCCATGGTTGCAAAATGGCCACCTCTAAGTTACGAAAATAAAGTTATAATCAGTAAGATATCAATTTTATGTTCAATACATATTAATTATAGTTTTTCCGTAAATTTCATAAAAATCAGTAACCAAATAACAAAATAGCAACAAAAGTCCATGAATTTATCATACAACCCTCGTATATTTAGATGTTTGTTGAAAGCAAGTTTCAGAAGAAGGTCGATAAAGAGCAAAGTTCTGTAGTTTTTTTTCTATCACTTTATACCTAATATAACCACAGAATGTTGCTTACACAATGTGTTGTCGTAAGCTTTAAAAGAAAGGTATTCAGGATATGTTAGTTTCTCCACTTTAAATAGTTGGACATTCCATTAGATGAGCTTATGATTGATACAACAACTGTTTGTGCCTAACAATTATTGGTATTGTACAGTGGAAATATAGGTTTGATTCAATAATGAGCACAGTTTCCCCACGCAGACGATCAAATGAAAAGTACCTTTTGATATGCAAAAAAATCAGTACATTCTTTTCCTAACAATACACTCAAATGTAGACACGAGTAGTGCACATTGTGCAAACTTAAGAACTTTTATTGGACTATCAACACTTTTTACAATCATTAGCTTGCAATCATTAATAGAATTATGAACATAATTATACAAAACACGCGTCAACCTGGACTTAATATAGTGCATAACATTGACGCAAACATGTTCAATATAAATTGACGAGATGTTCAAAGAACAAATGATGTAAACAAAGTAGATATGTGAGGGCACCATGACAAATTGGCCCGTACAAAAACCAACACACAGAATGACACAAAAACACGTCGAACACCATTACGCAACAGACATTTAGAAATACTTTTTTCGGATTTTTTATTTTTATTTTTTATTTTATTGATACTTTCTTAAATGAATTCTCCAAGAAATGTTGAGTTACCGCCTTGGTACATTCAATGATTTTCATTTGGAGTTTAAACCAGTTTAAAGCTATAGCAAACTTCCCACTCTCTCAACGTTGTTTGGAGAAGAAAAAGAAAATATATGCATTTACGCTCTCCATGCAGGCCACTTAGAAGCTGAACAGAATGATAGGATAGTAAAAAGAAGTAAACTTAAAAAGAAATGGGTGAAAAAGAGAGACTTCTAAGTACAAACATTTTCTGCCCGTGAAAATCAAAACAAATTATTAGAAAGGAGAGATGTTAGAATTATTTAATTTATTCGAATATAAAATTCATTTACTTAATCCGTTTATTTAAGAAGCAGATTATACTTGAACGTGTCATTTTGTCGTTTAATGTATGCGAACGTTATATAATTATATTAATTTGAAATCTTCAATGTATTTTACCTGAACCGTTGTTTCTATTAACATTACCACTTTTAGCTACGATTAACATGATACAAAAACAAAAAAACATTTAAACTTGGCCATTGTTATCTCGTAAAAATACTGCTTAAACTGCGAATAATGGGCGCATATTGTCCGTCACGGAAATGATTAAAATGCAACAATTTGACTGTAATTTTCTACAAGGTTTTGTACATGATATTGCATAGGAAAAATATTAAAGTAAATTTAGCATAACACTATATATTATATGGCCTCCATGGCTAAGAATACAAAAGTGGTACGGTCAATGACTTCCATTGGGAGTTTAAACTA
>Ga0224511_10000486_pt1 | contig 19168 bp, 16 predicted proteins | sample SF_May12_sed_USG_2_FD_169988 | JGI IMG/M metagenome (GOLD analysis project Ga0224511, IMG submission 169988) | Sediment microbial communities from San Francisco Bay, California, United States - SF_May12_sed_USGS_8_1 | ecosystem: Environmental > Aquatic > Marine > Sediment | place: USA...
GATGTGCTTGATATCCCCAGCATGCTGAATCTTTACCTAACAAATAAATAAAAAAAAATAAAAAAATAAAAAAAAAATAAAAAAAAAATAATAAAAAAATGTATATACATAAAATAAATATACATACTCAGAGTTCTTTCGCATGATGTTAGCATTAAAGTATAGGTGCATTCAATCTTATTATCTATTATCTATCTTATCAATCTAAGATTGTTTCCAGAGCTTGATATTTTTTCAAAAGACGTGGTGTGTTGAGCATGTTTGGAAAGAAGAATATGACTTCTTTAAAATAAATGTCGAACATCTTTTTTTAATGACATTTAGTGCTTAAATAAGACAATGGAAAAACAGAAGACGATGTTGACGTATAAACCGAGCAATTTTCAAGTATCGCATTGTTACAGAATACACTTTTCTCACAGCTACCGTGCGTTTAGTTGCCAAACTAGTGGTGCGAAGGAAACATAATGGTGTTATAGAATTAAATGAAGTACGTTATTCTGTAACATAAATTAATGGGGAAAAACTCAAATCTGTTTATTTGTTGGACATACTGGTTTTATAGCATATGGTTGTTACAATACAACTGAGATGTCCCCTCTAATATGTTCCGCTTCGGTCTCCGTTCTCGTTTCCACTTACATTCGTAAATGTCTAATAGAAAAAGATTGACCAGTTTGGAAATGGTAATTGCTAATAACAGATAGAAATAGGTTCCACCTCGACAGCCAGTTTTGTCCGTATTTGGGGCAGAGCCTGAGGTGCATGATTGACAGCTGACCTGTTCAATGCCGTACTGGAAGGTTCCAGCACCACATACCGTGCATGACCCGCTTGTAGAACTGTAGAATGTTCCTGGACCACATGGTACTGTGTACATGATCAACAAAAAATGCAAAATAACAGTGAAAACGCATCAAAATTCACGATCAATTATCAAACAACAATGAAAAGTTATCAGAATTCTGGGGCAAATACGTAATTTCAATAATAAAGAAAACGGAACCAAAGATCAAATATCACACAACGACATAGAACACACATGATAGTACAAGATTCTAAGATGAGCTACATGTACACATGACAGTAAAATTATGAGAATACAAACAAAGCAATGAAGTGGATATTATATTTAAAAATCCGTTTTATACACAGTTATAAAGAGTATATGAATGATTGTACTTTGCTAAACAGAAAAATATATGTTTTTATTCACAAGTTTTCATTTTTGCTTACATATTATTAAGGCCGGGTTTAAAATAGTTTCTGTCCCCCCGGCGACTCGTACCAATAAGGGTTGGGTCGGAAGGTAGGTAGGAAAACATTTTTTTGTAAAATTAATTTTATCAGTATATTTTAGTGTAAACTGTTTATTTATTCTTTATACTTGGCCATATATTTCACATCCATAAACAGTAAGTGAACATCTCGCAAACGTTTTACATAACTAACACTTTAATGCTGTTTTTATTTTCTGTTGGAAGCCTGTGAGATCGCTGTCAATTTGTATTCAATTTATACAAATTGAATAAATAAATAAACAAAATAAAATATTGTTTCTAAAATAAAACTATAAAATATTTTGGGAGGCGGCAATTTCAACGGGTCGGTCGCTGAAGGGACAACAAATAATATTTTATTTTAGCCTAATAAGAAAAATACCCCGTACCACACACATCTGTTCCTAGATCAGCGCTGCTGACTTTGTTATGTGCGGTCTGTCTACAGGACACCACAATAGCACCAACAGTCTGGGTATATCCCAGTATAGCGCCCGTCGATTGTGGACAAGTTAGTGTTGGACTAGTAAAATTGAAAATAGTGCTGGAACTTTGTATTAGGTGACTGCAGTTCTGTTTTTGCTCAACAGTTGCGGACGAAAGCAATGTCAAACGTACTATAGCATTGAACTGAAAAAATTAAAACATACATACAGAAAAATAATCTTTTTATAAATTGTAACATTTAAATTGTTAAGGACCTCGATTAATAATAATAATAATAATAATAATAATAATAATAATAATAATTTTATTTAACGAAGGTAACATTTAGATATACAAATTACAATACAAAATATGTCTGAATTTCAAATGACCTTCAATTACACAAAATATAATCAACATCATAATGAAATAGCAATTTAAATTAGAAATATACTAATATAACAGCATGCATTCAACATTAATAATATAAATGAAATTATTTGTAAGCATAGAAAAATATCTCTCATATTGTCCATATAAGCAAACAAAATCAAAGTCATAAAATAACATAAACAAAAATATCAAGATGACAGACACTCATATATATTCACAAATCGAGCAAAAATGGAAATATAACTGCAGGACAAAAAATTATACCAGAGGGCCATGATAGCCCTGGGTCACTCACCTAAGACCCCAAAGACATAGTTCTTCTGCCAAAAATAATCCTAAGATTATGGAAATTGGTAACCAATGATGCTTACTAAAAATGATACCTCTCAGCCCTGTGGTTACAGAATTACATGTTTTCAAATTGCATTTTTGAAACATTATCGCTGACCCAGTGACATACTGACTAGAACTTCTTTAACAATTTTGTTATATGGTCACCCAAAATTGATTCCCATGAAGTTTTATGAAATTATGCCAAGCAGTTCAAGAAGAACTCATTTGAAGTAAACTTTGAACCCTATAGGGCTGGGACGATACCGTCACTATCGGTCCACTATCGATACAGAAAGCAACCGATACATATTAATACGGTCATCATGCTGTACCGATACATCTGGAAGTCGAATTTTGAAGTTGCATATTGTAAAATTATCTTCTGACCCCATGACCTACACATGCAACCAATTAAAACTGTTTGAACAATTTTGGTATGGAACCACTCAGGGATCATTCCAGTTAAGTTTGGTAAAAAACCCAAGAGTGGTTTCAAACAAGATGTTTAACTGAAAATGTTCACAGACGGACAACACACAATAGATGACAATGGACGTGGACTGGTCACAATAACTCAACCTGAGCTGACAATACATGTTTGCTGTAAACACTTGCAAAAGATTTCTGTCCTAAATTGAAGAAATAAAATTTACTGCAGAAAGATTACATTCGATGATCCAGCTGTGGCCGTTGACATAATAACAACATCCCAGGACAGGCTACATGCTGAATTGATTCTGTTTTCCATGTTGGTTAATTCTTCCTCCAGTTTGACTCCAAAGTTTGTGGCACATCCAAAATTAAGCATGTTTGACCGGTAAACAAGGGTAACATCAATGGTATCGTAATAGGCTCGAATGGCTGAAAGCAATAAATATATCATATTACAAATAAACAAAAATTTAAATAATGAAAAGACTTTATAGTTTAAATTAAACTTAATTCTGTTAACAAAACATGCGTAAAACAATTGCTGTAGAATCTTCAAAAACACGAGTACAAAGTCCTTATATATCTATCATAAAACAATAAAACAATTACAAAAACAATCACAATACAAAATCTACCCACACAAATTTAAAAACATTTCTTTATTTTGATTGTTATTTATTATATACAAAAGCATCAAGATAGACGGAGAGGACACTTACGTAGACAGTATCTATTGACTGGGTCAGCAGAGTTGAAACCCCATTGATTCGCTCCTGAACAAGAGAACGTTTTCAACCTTGCCCCGTCTCCGTACACATAGTTGCTGTTACAGGTACGGTTACACTGCAGCTCTCCGTTAACTGTACCACAGGACGTCGCTGAGTTTGTGTCCCTGAAAAGGGTTGCCGGAAAACACGCTCCAGCTGAAATATAAACATTTCATTTTTACATTGTATATCTGTAAATTAACCAAGAAATCTGAGTAAAGCCATGTATTTTTGTTTATATACATTAAACTCATAAATTAAACTTAAAAAAGATGTGTGTATTCATATTTATATTTATATGGTAATAGGGAACCAAAAGTATTTGTTTTAACATTTTCTAATAAACATGTGTTAGCTGACAGCTAAAAATGTGCCAAAGAAAGATATTTTTATATATTCTGCATATCCTACATATAAAAAAGCACGTCTGCCCTTAAAAATAACTCAAAAAGACATTAACTAGCAGTGCAATTGGATTTTCAACCCCCCAAAAAGCATATATGAAATTTCACACAATGTATTTTGGATGTATTGAAAACATCGAGTATATGTCACCTCTGACCAACCGTCACCAACCTGTGTAGAAGACCCTGAACCTGCAGCTCTCCACAGCCTCCGGCAGACCGTAGTCAGCCAGGATGTCCACCGTGGGGCCGGACGTGAAGTTCACCGTCACAGTCACCTCCTCCGACGTACCAATCTTCGCCACAGACGCAAACACGGTTGCGGGTGATATTGTTTTCAAATGGGAGACATGGTCGGGGACTTCTGAGAAAAAGCCTCCATCATTGGCAAAATCGACAGAATTATACTGATCAGAATAATCCACTGTCACTTCGATGGTTTTCTGGCCGGGGCAAACTGGTAAAGGTGACATGCGATCTGAAATAGAAAATGGCAAAAAAGAAAATCAATAGTAACCTCAAACAGCATTGAACATCCACAACATTTTTTTTTCGATACTATGCCACAGACTTGAATGACAACAAATAATGTGGTAATAAAGATTTAATTTGAAACAAAAAACTTTAAACAGCTTTTGTTTAAATCTCATTCGATATAATAGGCTATTTAACACCATCAGAATCACACCTAAAACTGCCAAATGTAAACATGCAAAACAAAAGTTCATTTTAAGCTATGTTTACTTTTTGTTTAACTGTAAAACTTTTTCAATTTGCCCTCTTACTAAATGCCTGTATGTTGATGGAACAGCTGTCCTGGTTGTTATTAAAGTCAGTTACAGTAAAGGACACGCTGACATCTGATGTGAGGACATCATCCTTCCTCACATTACCAACTCTGGTCACCTGCTTCACGGCAACGTTGTCAGACAACTGCGGGAGTGAAAACCTGGCCCTTTCCATCTTGAACACTTTTGGGACGAATGTTTGACAAGAGTTTTCATCAATAACTGGGTTCTCTTGATCTGAAATGAAAAACAATTCAAAGATACTGATGCATATTATAGCAATAAACCTTTAAAGATTTTTAATAAATAAAAGCATATTCATACATAAATTTACACTATTATAAAGTCAACCAATGTTTTTATATAATGAAACAAAAAAGTTTAGTCAGTATTTTGATATATCGATTTTTATCCAGAAGCATGAACAATATTTGAACATTATGTGTGTATATCAACTTTGTTTAATAAACGTGTAAGCACAGAGTTATACAATAAAATGCACGTGCAACACATGTTCAGAGAAACTGATTTGTCAAATAAAGTAAAATTATCAAAACCTAAGGCGCATGTACCCATGGATAATAAGTCATCGCTTTCATACCTCATAAATTATTTTCATCTCGACAGTCGATCGGAACTACTCGGCCAATTCCGCCTAATCGGCGATCGTGCCTCGGATGTATCAGGTGGAAGAATATGTTTAACCCAAAACGCCTACGCTGAAATATAGTTCTTACGGAAACCTACGAAAGCCGTTAGGCAATTACGAACGACAGAAAACGAACATCGCGTCGTTTGAACAATGCGCAATCGGAACTACTCGGCCATACCGCCTAACCGGTCATCGTGCCATGTAGTCCCAAATCCACGATGGCGCGCCCCTACGTACATCAGAGAGATGGTGTGGTGTAGCCCACTGTCCGATGTGTTCAGATTGCTCGACAGTACGCCGTTCAGATATTTCGTTATTTGGTATGGTTTAAGACGAAACAAACGCATGTAACGATGCAAAACAGTAAGATGAACAGAATAGTACAATTTGTCGTCCCAAGAACTATTTTAATGAAACTGAGAGTTTAAAGGGCAGTCAGCATTCAGAATGACCCCGTAAAATGTCGACACGTAAAGTCTGATATTTGTTGTCACTAGGTTATCGTTATAGTTATAAAACCGCCCGACAAGTGGTTTGCTATTTGTCTGATATACTGACATTTTCATTTTTAAACGTCACCGTGAAACGCATTAAAAGTCTGAAAATATTGGTAAAATAGCAATATTCACTCTTAATTAGTGTTGGAATCCACATTCAAATGTATCATACTGCTGGCCATCATTTTTCGTTATCAAAACAACACACATGGTTAGACTTTGACTGACTAAACTTGTTTGTTTCAGTATATTATAAATTCTTTACTGACAAAATATGATGCTGTTATAAGGGTGAATATACAGTTAAATTAAATACATTTCTATTAATCAAAGTGGCAACAAACTCCTATTTACTCAAGCATATTCTTTATTTCAAACACATATTAAAGCACCATATTCACCCTGACAGGTAGGCAGATGTGTGGCTAGGTTGTCAGACCACACTGCTGCAGTGCCAGTAAATTGGCAAGTGTAGATAGATGGTCCAGTCATGGCAAACCCGGGCCGAATACACTCATACCGCAGCTCTGATCCGATCTCGTAACTTGTGGCCACCTGGAGGGCACCACTGGGAGTTCCTGGGTCTGGGCATTGCGGGTCTGCAAACAGAAATACTAGTAAGTGTACATTCAAGGGTGTACGTATATGTGTGGTTGTCAAATCTGGCTATTGTTGGGCCGGACTCAAGTTTGGTAAATTAAATATGTACATGAATATGTTAGGTATGAACAGGTTTGCTTTATTTTGACATCAATGATCTTTTCATGATCCTACAATTATGTTTTATATTTTCAACAGACTCAGATAAAAATCATACTGGGCTTTAAATAGTAAACGAGGGTTGTATGATAAATTCATAGACTTTTGTTGCTATGTTGTTATTTGCTCACTGATGTTCATGAAATTTACAGAAACATATAAGTAATATGCGTTTAACATAAAATGCATATCTTACTAATATATTTTTGCCACTTAGAGGTGGCCATTTTTCAACCATGGAAACTGTTACCGGAGCACTTTGATGTTTTAACCATATTATTATTGGAAACATCTAGAAAAAAGTTCGGTCAAGTTCTTACTAAAAACTATTTGATGTGCTTTAAATATGTTGTTTTCTTATCACATAAGATATGTTAAGAGTGTTTGCAGTGCTTTTTTTATAAATAAAATTTTAATGAAGTGGAGAGTGACAAACTGACGTCAGCGCTGTTTTGACGTATTCCATTTTTGCCTTATATGAAAAAAAATAAATCATCTTTCTTCGTGAGCAACATTTTTGACATCAAATGAAAATATTTATGTATTAAAACCAATGTTTTACTTTGCTGAGACAAATTAAATTACTTTAAGCCACTTGACCACCAGATTTACTGCCCTTTACCAACCTAATTCAGCGGAAAATTACTGAAAGGAAAATATGATCTGATATACCTAGGACATCGTTGAAAATATCATCACGACAAAAATAAAAACTCGACATTATAATTTATAATGACAAAGGCACTTGTTTTTAATATTAATATATAAAACATATAAATCATAGTCTCAAATGTTATTTTAAAACATATTCTAAGAGAAATACATTCCGTATTGACATAAAAACCCTCAAAATTGCGATGTTTTTTATCACGTCGTGCTCTGAATCATGTGAATATGTCAACAATTTACATGCTGATGTTTGTCATATATCTGATACAAATAGAGGAGTAAAATTAAACAACATTTAAATATTTTTATTATCTATTGCTTTTACTATAAGCAAAGTCCACGAATTTATCAAACGACCATCGTATACATGTCCATGAAAAAAGAATAGGCTGTTTATTGTTGCTGCAACGATGTTTAACAATCATTCAATCAACATAGTTTTATTATTTTGTTAAAACAAATGGCGGGCTCCAAGTGAACCACCGTATTTCATCTCCCGTTGTCACTACATTATAGTCATAAATGTTACCTTGGCAACGCAGACTTCCAAAGCCCCAGCGCCCATTGGCCTTGCATCTCACAGTAGTATTTCCATCCTCGGACAATCCTTTCACTTCAGATCCAGTCATACAAGCGAACTCGATATTGGATGTAGTTCGGAAGTATGTCGTTGATGCTGGTTCGAACGTTACAGCTCCAGTAGGTGCAATGTAATTTGGGTTTCCACAATCAACTTCTGCTGATTTATATTACATTCTTTGTAGTATCAAACATAATCTCTGCCTTCTAAAGGACTAACTAAATTTCTTTATTGTCCAAAACATTTATTTCTGTAAAACAATCTCATTAGTCAACATACACTAATTTTAACAAAGTTTATTAAACTACATTCTTATGTAGCATTAACCATGACATGACATACTCTAAAATGCGATGTCAATATTGTGGTTACCTGGACAGGAGGATATATCATCCCCACCAAGCTGAACCCCCACGTCCACGCTTATGTACACACACTGGGCTCTTCGTGTCACCGTGGTTGACTCGGTCATGTCGCACGTTAACGTGACAGTTTGTCCGAACACAACTGACTGTACATCAAATGCTCCATACATGGGAACTGATGGCAGGACACAGCTTCTGGCTGTTAAGGAAAAACAATGGTTGAACTTTGTTGTGTACTTGCTTTAAGATTGAATTGTATTATATATAGTAGTATTACATTTTCAGTTTTGCTTTATGTAGAGCAATATTATACATTTGAAAATATAGTTCCGCTAATGCGTTAGGGGCGTCAGTGGTGTTGCATATTTTATTACATTGCTTCAATAAAACTGAGGCTGCTATTTCCCTCATGCAGACTGTGCTTCCTGGGGGCTTTCTCTTTTTCAGTTGAGTTGAACCAACGGGGTTTGAGCACAGCTTTAGGCTTGAAAAGGTAAGTATAGTTTTTAAAGTGCTATGCTTTCTATAAATTTTATAAGTAGAAAAGCAAAGAGGTAAGTAGTCATTGTTTAATACATAGAGGACAAAGCACAGCCATTTGTTCACATAGCCACTGTACCTGGGTTCACCACAACTAGCTTGTTTTCTCTCTCGACTGAGTGAGATGTAAGCAAGCACTAAACACCAGACTAAGCGAAGGCCATTTTATGGATAATGGTAAAACATCGTTTAATTGAACAGCATTAGAAACAAATCCATCTAAAAATCTCAATGATGGATGTCGTTGTAATGCAATTAAAAAACAACACGAAATAAAATTGAAACACATACCAAAGCAATTAGGGGTAGCACTCCATTCACCGCGACCTGTACAAGATATTTCACCATCAGTGTTTGATGTCTGTGCCGTACTATCTTGATAGAAGTAGCCGTCATGACAATGAACACTAACAGTGGCCTGGAAGTGGAACTCAGTCTTACTGGTCAGGTATAGACCGTTGGTCAGCTGAGGTAGTGCTAGGCAGAGCAGTCCTGTTAAAACAGGAAATAGGAATGCAATCATGATTTATGTTATGTTCTTGTACAAGTATGTAACCGTATTTCACAAAGAATCAGTAGTAATAATTCTTAGTTTTTGTCAGATATTTTTTAATTTTATTAAGGTACCTCGGCACGTTCGTTCGTAAAAAATCGTTATTATCGTATCTTCTTCAAAATACGACAGAACATGGAAAAATATCAGTTCTTTAACGTATTGTAGTTATTTTTTTACCAATTTCCACCATATTAGGTATATAACGTTAACTTTGGCACGCACGTGCTGTTTAGCGCGTTTTACGAAAAGAACGCTAAAACAATACGTTATTATTGAGTTAGATTAACGGGTTTTCCTGAATTCGATTGAAATACTGTAATCCCTCATTTAGACATATTTAGGATAATGATAATTACTTTTTTTGTAATTTATTGAGAATATAAGTCGTTATTTCCACTAAGTCATTGACATTTTTATTTTGATACCACACGGTATTGTAAACGCTTTAACATGTGTTTTTTGCTGGAAAGTTATAATACATTTTTGCATTTGTATTTTGAACATTTGGTTGCTTCTAATTATCCAATAATATTGGTGTGTCGTTGGGGTGGAAGTTTGTTTAAATTCTAGTGTAAGTTAGTTTTAATTATTCAAAAAAGCGTTATGAACGTCAACTAATAGCGTCGACGTCAAGTATTTAGTAATAAAACTAGATGTTGCGCCACACGTTGATCACTACGTAAGTTTATAATATGAATCATTGTTGAAATAAATGTATGCGTAAAACGCATCAAATTGAACTTATGAATAAAACCACTTTAACAAAAAAAGTTAAAGACTCGGATTTTTTTATAATTTACGTTTGATAGCGGTTGTCCATAATCAAAACCGGTACTTAGTATACAGAAGTGCACTATACAAAATATTAAATTTAAAGTTTCTCTTAGTAACTTAGAATAATGAAGGCTAAAACCTTTGCCCACAAAAATTATGACACTGTTTAAAAGTAATAAATATCAATTTGGACAACACGTATTATATAAGAAAAGCCTTCAATGGTAAAATGAGTTCTTGACCATATTGCAGACGATAAACATGCAACGCATGGTACCTTATATGAGCATTTGAATTTGCAAGTATTGTTGAAATTACTGAACATTTGCTTTTATCAAACTGTGATTAATATCTCAATTGCCATATCTATGGATTTTTTGTTTGACAACGGCAAACTATGATGATTTTCACTTATAATTTTAAACTTGAAACACAAACAAATACACTACTGAAAACATCACCTTCTTCATAAGCTTGCCGATATCTTCTATGGAAATTATCAGAATTATATTAAATTAATAGTACATCAAGTTCAAGGCATTTAAAACATCTTTTGATTTTTCAAACCATACACTTATCATTTTTTTGAGAAAACACATAACCTTTGTTTTAAATTCACATTACTTTTAATTGTTTTTCGTGTGCTGAATAAATTTAATACACTGTAAAACAAATGTTTTTTAAACAGAATGTGATTTATGTTAAACACAAACCACGATTGAGTATTTTAACAGAATTTTTTTCGCATGTAACGCTACCAAAGTAATGCTTTTTACGTAATAAACATCTACCCAAACAAAGCACGAACAACATTCAATTCAGCAACTTTAAAGAGAGCGACTTCAGCCGCATGTTTGGACAAGTCTCTTAATTCTTGAACCTTATTTACGTATTTATAGGGCAAGTAGAGCCATAAAAAAGTTGTGTGCGCATGCCTATTAAATCCACTTCCGGTCTCACAGGATACTTTTTCTCGATGGTTGAGTTTACACTGTTCAATATTCAGAATCAGCATTGTAAGTTCTCGAGATGTGATAGAATATATTGTAACTAACAGTAAGTGACAGCTTTTAAATCACAAGAATAAATCGCATTTATAAAACGTCATCACAGTTAGTGGCGTAATCAATTAGACAAAATGACATGATTTAGTTGAAAATATCTTTATATAATTACTAAGATGCAATTTCCTTATATTTAAAGATTTATTACTAGCCAAATTCATCTAAATACATTGTCAAATAAACACCTTATTATTATTAAATGCATAATTTAACTAATATGGACACAGTTTGTCCACTGAGAAACTCATTCCGTAACATTTCTGGCCATTCTAAAAATCCATTTTCTTATTTGACCAGGATAGTCAAATAAGATTTATAATTTGGCGCGAAGCTCTTCGATTATTTCCGTAAATGATCAGATTAGATTTCAAATTGGCAATACCTAACAGTTCAACTCAATGCGTTTCTAAAAATAGCATTCCCGAATGTTTCCGTATGCGAATGAGTTAACTCCGTTTAAAACCGATTGATCCCGAGAGCTTTTACAAACGGCTAGAATTTTAAATATTCGCGAATGTATATCCAGTTACATCTCAGTGTTTCGATGAAATCAGATCAAAATCGTATTGCAGTTTATCATTTATGAGGATATACTTATGATTTAGGTGAAATTATATGAAAACTAAGGTGTATGGTTAAATGCTCTCGTTCAACGGTAATATAACTTAACATTAAAGTAATTTTAAGTAAACCAAAAAATAGAGTTTGTTTCAAGGTTTTAGCATTCGTTTAGGTCATAATAGTTTTCTTAAATACAATGCATGTGAACTTCGTTCTGAATGTATTCAATCTGTTTCGTTCATTTTACATTTACTTATTCATTGTTTATCATTTACAACCAAATTTTGTATATTTTAAAGGCAGTGTATTATGAAGGGACGAAACGTCAAAATCGTACTAACCCCCTGAAGTTACATAAGACAAATAAATTTGATAAAATAAACAAGAGGGCACATAGGGCCCTGGAGCGCTCACCTGATGAATAGGTGGAAAGTGAACCTAGAGCATGACCCCATGACCTACTTATGCAACCAACTGGAACGGTTTAAACAACTTTGATAGGGGACCACCCAGGGATCATTCCTGTAAAGTTTGGTCAAATTCCCATTAGTGGTTAAAGAGAAGATGTCGTTTGAAGTTTTCCTTATTTAAATCAATGTAAAATTGTGACCCCCCGGGGCGGGGCCAATTTTGACCCTAGGGGCATAATTTGAACAACTTTGGTAGAGGACCTCTAGATGCTATATACCAAATATGAAAGCTCTGGGCCTTGTAGTTTCGGACTAAAATATTTTTGAAAATTGCATTTTGAAAACCTACTTTCTGACCCCGTGACCTACTTATGCAACCAACTGAAACGGTTTGAACAACTTTGATAGGGGACCACCCAGGGATCATTCCTGAGAAGTTTGGTCAAAATCCAATAAGCGGGTTCAGAGGAGATGTTGTTTAAAGAAATTGTTGACGCACGGACGCACGCACGGACGGACGATGGACGACGGACAATGGGCCATTACAAAAGCTCACCTTGAGCACTTTGTGCTCAGGTGAGCTATAAAAACACTCCGTATGAAGATGTGTTTTAAAAATGCATGGTAATGAAATTTTACAAACCTACTCGTCCTGTTAACTAGAATTTGAAATAAAACACGGGAGCGTTTGAAGTATTCTTAAAGGCAATGCTTAAAGCGCTTAACTGGAATCGTCAAATGAAAAATGCAGAAGTTTGTAATATAACTGAATACAATTTACAAAATATAATAATTATGTTTGATAGTTTAATTAAACTTTTTAACCGTGCAGGTTTTTAAACACTGTTACATAAATTATATACGTCTTAAAATGTAAAAGGGAAGTAATTTCTCATATTTATACCTCCCCTTAATATAATTAGGGTGTAAATTGTTAAATATTGTTTCAAAATTAAAAGAATCAAAAATGGTAAAAAGCGGCCTGGTGATTTATCTTATAATGTAATATTCATAAATGTTACTAGGTGTGTGGTTTACCAAAACGCTTACTCAGGTTATGTGTAATCAATCAAACTTGACATGGGAACTTCTACAAGACAAGATGTACCTTGTGTAGCAACAGGCCAGGTATCTGGTACACATGAGCCACAATCCGAATGAGCCTGACAGCAATAGAATCCAGCATCACATAATGAACTGTCGGCCTCTCCACCCCTGACACATTCATTCTCTCTTGAACAGTCGCATCTGCCGGAACCTGGCACTGTAAAAACATTTTACAGAAACTAGTCTCAGGCTAGCGGATCCAGAAACGCTCTCGGCACCTCAGCCCCCTAACGGCTGGCAATCTGTTATTTTGATGCCCCAACCTTACGTTTCGTAATTGTTTTCGCTCGCTTTGCGTATACTTCATCAACAAATTGCAATTCACATATGGCGAACTACATGCATAAAATACTAAAAAACTAATTCAATTATCGTTAACACTTTTGTCCAACCAAGAATAAGCTATTTTAAGATGAAGGTATATCCTGTCTATAATTCACACTATATCAATATCCAACAACTGAGAAATGCACTGGATAAATGATACGCATAGATTATTTACTTAAACTGATGAAAGGGAAAGCCCTCAGGAAGCATAGCCTGCACGAGAAAACAGCAGCCTCGGTTTTATTGAAGCTGTTCAAACATAATGTGATTTTTAATGAAAAGAAATGTAAATAAATAGTAATCGAAATCCCCGTCATGTTATTCAATATACTGCTAAGCAAATGCCTAGTCATTTGATTTTGCACTTAAGTTATATGCATTGTCGTCAGGAAATCTTATTTGCGACTTAAAGAGACTCGAATAGACTGCGCAACTTACTTTACCATATTCTGGACTGATATTGTGTGTCCCTAGGATGGCGGGAATATTTAACATATACAATATATGCTGATAACATCTTCTGACACTCAAAGGGGGATAAATTTGACTCAGTTTGACCTTAAAGATCAATGTCTGCCAACAACTTCACAAATGTAATAATGATTTCGACATGTCGCACTCTGTCTCATCGATGTTAACATTTTAGCCAACATATGTTAAAGTACTCAATCCATGGAAAAGTAAGTGTCCGGACATACATAGTTGTGACCAATTTAGATCATTGACCTTTAAATTTGAACACACATTTATTGTTTCAATTACCTTTATTCGCATGACACTCGGTATAACAATGGGAAATAAAAAAAATATTATGAAACAAATTATTATGCGCGGCACTTCGTGTTATCAGTGCTAACTTGTATGCCCATTTAGTTTTACATTCATACCTCCAAAATAAAGTGAGAGTCTGAACAAACATAATATTGAACAGGTTTGACTGTTGCCCTCTACTTCTGACCACACCTGTTATGGCTTATATGAGAATCTTCAACCTAACACAGGTCTCATAAATGATAATTTTTGTGCCAAAATATATTGGAATGTGACATTTGACCTCTAAGTTTGACTACACGTTTCAAGGTATCAAAATGATTCTTGCCCACGACACTCCGTCTTATTAAGGTTAACAATTGTACTTAATATTATTAAAATATGTCAACCCATTATGAAGTAACGGCTCGGACAAGCCAAATCCGGACACACAAACGCACGCACAAACACCAAACAAACAAATAATGGCTATTTCGAGCTCACTGTTAGCGGATTCAAAAAAAATGTAGACACAATTCTAAAGGTAGCACCCTGTTATCATAGAACCCAATGACATAATTATGTGCTTTTTGTCAATTATGGAAACACCGTGTTTTTTAAGTTCTCATTTTTGTCATGATGACATACCATTAATGTTAAAGCTGTTGAACATTAACTGCATACAAAGACTGTCCAGCGATGGTTGTATGTAATTATATTTTACATTACAATGCCATACCTATACACCTGTATGAGACATCAAACGTCTGATTGTGCTGGCAGGTCATAATGTAGGAGCTTCCACCTACCCCCTCCACCTCATACCCAGCATTACATGTCACTCTAAGTGACCCCTCAAACACAACAGTCGCTGTACTACTGTATACACCGTTTTCAAGATCCGGCAGTGGGCATGGCAACCCTGAATCAGACATGACATGCACTTCTATTCAACCTTATTAATATATATTATGGCAGTTTCATAATGACCTGGGGTATTAAATTCTATTTTTACTTAATAAACAGCCACTGGCTAATTTTCTCCAAGAGATTAACTGTATTGTTTATATTAACTTGTAATCTGCTTCTCGTAGTGCAAATATGTCGTGTTTTTTAAATCTTCCTGAAATTCTATATTTATACACATTTCTATTTTATTTCAGGCTTGTAACTTATGCAGGACACCAATGTATTTAAAATTTCTTTATAGTGTTCATCGTATTGAAATTCAATTAGTCTTTTTTAGTCTAAAATCGAATAGTATTGAAATTCAATTAGTTTGAAATTTAGTCTAAAAGTCTAAAATAAGTAAGTATGTTAAAACTATCGACCAATCTTTTACGTTGGCATGTTGGATTATCAACCGGTGTCCATCCAGTAGATGTGCATTGTTTTCTCACCGGACCGAGCAGCTCAAACCCGGGGTTACAGGAGAACTCCACCACAGTGTCAATATCGGCCTGAGACGTGGTGAATTCATTGCCAGCAATCACTTCCAGACTGCCAAACTGGACCAAGTCATCCGCCAGAGCCGGGCAACTGGCAGCTACAATTGTACAAGTTGTCATCCGCCTAAACATTTTCTCTTTTTGGGTTAAATAAGTATGCTCGAATCAGAGAATACAAAGCAATACTGTATAACAAGAGTACTGTATTGCACAAAAAATAATCACAAGAAACATTTTGCTGATTTTAATAAAAGACAAATTCTAGTTATCTGCTACATATATTATGTAAATAAATGTGTATTATCAGCTTAAAATGGTATTAAACAAATCTATGAAACTCTCTTTAATTTTAACATTTTAAACCAATAACTATTCCTCTTATAAGAGCAACCATTGAACACTATTGATCGCCCATATTATAAAAGGCATTTTTATCTTAAACATTATCATTGCTATAAAGTAGCATTTATCCTACATGAGCATAATGGTCGCGGTGCCCACTGTCCATTGGCGGTACAGGTGGCCGTTGTTCCTCCGGTCATGGTGAAGCCAGGGTTGCACATGTAGGTGGCCTGAGACTGGTACCTGGCTCCCGTGGTATTAACAATATACCCATTGGCCACTGGTGCCGGGGTACCGCAGTATACAACTGGAACACGTCGCAGAATGTTAAAAGTGTGTTTGAAATTTGTTTGTAATAGATTGTAACATTTCAAAAAACATTTTGTATTCAGGTTTGAAAAAAGAACTAAATATTTACAGTCTCATCATGCTTTTGGCACGATTTTAAGTTCCACACAGGTAACCTCTGTGCAACTCTTCATTTCTAATGGTTTAAATGGGAGAAGTGTTATAAAAAAAATGAACAAAATCGAACAAGTTGCTGTAAAATGTTTGCCTTTTATTTGCATGCCACCATTTTGTACATGTAGTTATATTGTTTGGTCCTCTGAGAGAATGGATTGGATGGTTGATTACATTTGAAAATAGAGTTTTGATTATGCGCTAGGTGGCATCAGTGGTGAATGATCTTACATTACCATTGATAAACAGCTTCAATAAAACCGAGGCTGATATTTGCTCATGCAGGCTATGCTTCTTGAGAATTTTCCTTTGTCTAAAAAAATGTAGACAGTAAATTAAAAATACAAAGCTAATAAGATTAGCTAAGCCAATCTGTAACTTCTTGACCATCTTGTCAATGTATTATATCAAACATCAACAACCCGTACCCCTGCACTCAGGAAATGTGGTGATTTTCTTTTCATCTATAAACCAATCACCCATCTTGCAGGTCAGGTCAAGATTACGGTTAGTTTTGTATTGTTCAAGGTGGAAGCCATATCCAGTGGGACATGCCAGTTGTGTGACCTCATTGAAATATGGGTTGCCAGTAACCGTAGTTTCATCTGATACCTCCACGGCAGGGCAGTCTTGGGCAATGGAACAAAAAGTTACATAAATAACTTGTAATACCTTTGTAATTCCTGCCAGAAATAATTATATTGCTATTTATAATAAGTAGAAGAAACTAAAAAAAAACAGTGCTTTTTCATTTAAATGAGTAAACGATGTTACAAGATACAGAAAATTACCACTCTGATAAAAATTATGACAACCCTGACTAATGACTGAAACTCATTTTTACAAAACACTGAAAGGGGTACAGACCCACTTTTTGCGAATAAGGCAGTCTTAAAATGCCATCAAATTATAAAAAGTCAGTATCTACATAAAACGTTGACTGACCTGCTCCAAATTGTATGTCGAAGCGGGTTGAACGTAGGGCGACATCTGATTCGAAGTCCACAGTGAATTCACCGGTATCGCTGTGGTAGATTCTATCTGGATAATCGTCAATGTTCTCTTGCAGAACTCCATTGATCTGGAAAGGTGTTAAATTGTTGAGATTTGCTTTTCTTATACATATGTTGAGACACTCTAAGAATGTTAATAAAACACCATTGTGGTTTTTAAATATCTTAATAGCTTAAAATATAAATGAGAAGATTTGATTAATTTTAGTATATAAGAAGATACATGATAATACTAATTTATATATCCTATCCAACTGCACCATGTTGTCAACAAAATATAAACAAAATAATAATAATAATAATAGGGTGACACATGTTTATTGGTAAAGACCTTTATAATGTCAATAACTAGGACCGAATGTAAAATATCTTCACAATAATAGTTTAATTCAACAAATTTAATACTGTAAATGTGTCCTTCGAGGTAATGGCCGGAGAATTGCGAGGATCGGGGGTCAAGTCTGTGTTGAACTTGAGGGCCATGCCGCGGCCCCCAGTGCGGCCCCACCTCAGGGACCAGTGGCACGCGATGCTGTTAGGAATGCTGCCTTGTGCGTCAGGCGAGTGGAGTAAGCCATAGGGCTCGCTGATAGTTGCGCCGCAACCTGGGATTATTGTAAATAAGAGCACAGCATGGTTACAATGTGATTACTATCTAAATTAACTGTTTCTATCTGTTTTGATACAGTTTGCAAAACAAACTGCTTTCATGCATGTGAGCATGCGTATACTCATTTTTTTCACATAGAAAGCATCGCAATGTTATCAAATACATGTACATGTATTTTTTTATTTCCTATGGTTATTCAGGTAAAATAAATATAATAAAATGTGTCGAAAATGTCACCATACAATGACCACGAATAAATAATAGGATTTTGACGATTCAGCAACAGTGTACCTGCTTTATAATACAGCACTAGATTGACTGGAATCCCTCTCATGGTAACTGTCAGTTCGTTACCGCCTGTGACGTAATAGTGACCCGGCTCCAATGCCTGAATGCCCATGGCTACGACGTAACCACTGGACTCTTTTTGTGGATCAATGGCATCGACCTTCATAATAAATCATGGCATAAATAATAATAATAATAATAATAATAATAATAATAATAATAATAATAATAATAATAATAATAATAATAAAAATTATAATAATGTTAAATTCCTTCAATAGTGAATAACTTTAAACAAAATTAAAAAGTAGGTTTCGAAATAAATTCTTTTTCACAAATAATCTCCACAAATGCCATAATAATCTCTAATGAATTTAAAAAAAATAAACTACAAAAATATTTTCTGTTAAATACACTAGCAAATGAACATAAACCCACATAATAATAGCAATGCCAGTCCAACACGAGTTGCGCCGCCTGTTTCATCTCATGAATATTCAAACGCATCGAAATTCAACCCAAAAAGCGCTGTTTTTAGGTGCATATTTTAACAGTTGATTACGCTCTTAAA
>Ga0224511_10000487_pt1 | contig 19153 bp, 8 predicted proteins | sample SF_May12_sed_USG_2_FD_169988 | JGI IMG/M metagenome (GOLD analysis project Ga0224511, IMG submission 169988) | Sediment microbial communities from San Francisco Bay, California, United States - SF_May12_sed_USGS_8_1 | ecosystem: Environmental > Aquatic > Marine > Sediment | place: USA...
CAAAATGATTTTTCCCTGACTTTTCCCTGACTTATGGGGATTTTTATTTTTCACTGACCAATTTTCAAAATTCCCTGACAATTCCCTGACCTTGAAAAAATATCAAATTTCCCTGACTTTTCAAGTCTGCTGGCAACCCTGATATACCTCTGAAGCTCACCTTACTTTACAGCTATAAAGAATACCAAAACAAACACAAATGGTCTGTCTGTGTGCACTTGCCACGTGTTAAGAGACTTACAGTGTCATAGTGGCGGTGGAAGATGAGTTTGGTGCAGAGCAACATCTGCAGTTTTCTGTTCTCTGTGACACTGTTGCCAAGGAAACGCTCCACTAAGCCATACCTGCAAAAAAATCAGAAATAACACATTCTGGCAATTTCTAAAGCTGAATCTGCTAAAAAAGAAAACAATTGAAGAATTGGAACCTGAATGTCAAACTATATATTGTCATCTATATATTTGTCCATTTAAATTACATGTACTAGGGCTATAATTGTCGGATGACAATCTGACCTACTAAGTACTGTACAAAAGGAAGCATACTTCATGTTTCTGATAAGCTTATCACAAAAACAAAAACAAAGAACAGGACGAGGAGGACATTGAAGTTTTGCAGAACAGTGCATTATGTTCTTACCAAGCTACAGACCGTACAAGAGGCACCAGGACAGCCTCCATGCATCGGTCAGGGATCCTCTTCAGCACAAGTTCCATCACGGCACTCCATATGAAGTCTTTACGCACGAGCAGGGTGATTTGGCGCAGAATTATGGCCCAAAACTGATCTGCCGATCATCATAACAAAACCATAATAGTATCCTCGTTATAACATCTTTGTTAGAATGTTATTTGAATGTGAACTGCTTAAAAACAGTCGTTAACATCGGCATGTGAAATCGATCGTGTGCCAATACGGCCGTCCCAGAAGTTGAAAACCCGTATTTGGCACACCATTTTTATATGCCTGGCATTTGAAACCCTGTATTAGTTTGTAGTCAAGGTAAATGTATTACTATTTATAATAAGGTATGTTATAAAGCTTATAAAATTAAAAATATAAAAACATAAAAAACAGTCAAAGAAAAGATTTATATGAAGTTGAGCTTTATAATAAAATAACAAACAATGCTCAAAAAAGGTACAAAAACTAATAATATATTATCTTAATCTGAAATAAGGGGAAAATTCTCAGGAAGAATAGCTTGCATGGGTAAAATAGATTGTACACCTACCAGCATGTCCACAGATGCACAGTTTGCCAATAAGGCGGCTGACGAACTCCAGACTGAAGTCCTGTGACATGCGCATGCTCCGACAGGCGGAACTCAACACACGCAGAATGTCAGACACCAGCAGGGGGATGTAGCGCTTCGTTTGAAATATCTCACTGAAATTTGGTGATGTTTCAACAGTTTTAATACGAACAGGAAAAATTATTTGGGTGAAATATCCATCTGACATACATGTACAATAAAAGTTTTTACTTTAATTTAAAACTTTCATGCACACTAATTTAAATCAATTTGTTGCATTATGAAATATAAAGCCCCTTTACCTGACTTCAGATCGTAATTTATTCGCCATTTTGTCCGGGAGGGAGGCCATATCTGTTATCAATGGCTCCCACAGCAAGGTTTTGCCCTGAGCTGTCCACTCATACAAGGAACAGATTGTTGGCTTGTTTAGTCCACTTTGTTCAAACAGGATCTCTGCCATTTTGTGTTTTCGAAGAAAGTCTTCTAAAATCATCACACACTTATTCAGTTGAAATCCTGCACTGTTGGAAAAAGAAAACAAAAATGTGTATCCTATACATGTGACTTACATGTACCCTTATCATAAAAATATAGATTGCAACTTGCATTCCATAATTTTTAAATTACTGTTTTATCAGAAATGTTTGTGGTGGTATAATTTTCACGCTTTTGGTTGCACCGCGAATTCAAACCCTTGATTTAACATCTTTAAGAAGTTATTACATCATTACATTTATGACAAATGCAAATTTAAAAACATCAAAATCTCCAATAATGTGCTGAAAAATTGTTTTGCACAAAACGGTTTCTAATTTCATATCAGGTCAAAATTATTCTTTGTTTCTTGTATACCAACTCAGATTTGTAAGGGAGTGGTTAGGTTAGGAATAATCTTAAAATGTTTATTATATACAAACTAACAGCAAAAAAACTTTACAAGCTACAGGTATGAAATTAAATAAATAAGATTTTGCCAAAAAATATGTTTGGTCTAAGTATTTTATTGGTTGGTTGCGAAACGAAAAACAAACATGATCTAATTTCAACTGTGAATATGCACAACTAAATAAATATGGATTAATTTAATAAAAAATAAAAACCTTGAAGCTGATATGAAGTCCATAAGTGCCAGGAACGCTTTGTCCGACTGTCCATGCAAGAAAACATTTAGAAACAATTGTGTATATTCATCACTGTTTAGTTGGCCAACATTTTCGAGTGTCATTTTGTTGAGCAATAATTTACAAACAGATACATAGTGATTCTTAAAGAAACATTCCGATCGTTCTTCATTGGCGTTTTGTTTTCTCTGTGACTTCTTACATGTATTTACTGATTCTGTTTCATCAGCAGCAGAACAAAATTCCTTCAACGAAAGAAGACATTCTACAAACTCATTTTTAGATTGCGCAAGTCTCAGTTCATTTTGTAGCTTACGGACGGTTGTCCTTACTTCAACATCAACACTCATTTTGTATTTTTATTGCCTGAAATATATCAGAAATTGAAGTTAACATTTGTTTTCATGGGGGCTGACATCTTTAATAAACCGAAATAAAAACTAGCAAAAAGAAAATAAATTTCTCTCAGTTACCTCCCCTTGTAACATTGGCTATGTGGTTCTGTTCACGGTGTGGGGACAGTGTAATATGGTCTAGATTCTATTTCGACCGAAAGAATACACATGTTTACATACATGTTTAATTCTTATTAGATGTTGATAAATGTTTGTCCAAAATTAAGACTTAATTAATTGTTAATACTACTCAGTTTAGGTTCCAAGCGACAGTTGAAATTGAATTTTCTTACAAAAAATTTTGGCATGAATTCCTTGTCATGTTTTAGTTCGTCTTACGTGTTATTTAGTTTAATTTCGTTCGGCTAATGACGACCTTTATTTAAACAATACGCTATGCCATGTCCATAGCACCAGTCAATGAAACAACCAAATAACGAATGCCCTGTCCAGTGACCCAATGTGTATTGGAATAATAATGAAATGCCATAATGTGAATTCCAAGCACTGACTGGAAATAAGAGTGAGAACACAAGAGTTTCTAAAACGTTTAAATATCTTAAACATTGAAGTTAAACTAGGAGCCGTTTTAGTGTTTCTTTAAATGGCAATCTGATAGTCATCATTCGAAGTAAAACAAGTAAGTCCGTAACTGTTGAATTAATAAGAAAAAAACATTTATATAGATCTACATAATACATATGGGGATACATTTTTTTCTTCCTGTGTGAATGGAAACATCTTCTGGAAACAAAAACTACTTTTGTAGTTCACCGCATAAAGTTCTTCGCTATGAGCAATCTTTAAAGCAAAATGCACTATCGGTATTTTAAAGCTACTTATTTCATTGTTAACAACAACATTCCACGTCGTTAATAATAATTGGAAACGTGCGTGTCCAGAACAAACAACGTTCAAAAACGATTCAAAGAGAGCGAAAAAAGAAGGTGTACCCCCAGTCATCACAACTGCACGCACGCACACACGCACGCACGTACGCACGCACGCACGCACGCATTAACACGCACACGCACAATTGCACTTATTTCCACAGACTGGTCATCTATTTTATTGCTATAATGCTTTTAAGCAAATGGAGCGTTCATTCCAGAGCTAAATAATCAAATAAATTGAAAATTTAAAATCGACCCAGACACTCATGCCACTTTTTATGAGGTAAGTCTGCTTTTAGGCTGCTAATTTCACGCACATATCGACGCAGACGATCGCAACGATGGTGTAAGAGTTGAGCGACGGTGGGGCGGTCCGGGCCGTCCATCTTCCTGCAGGATGACGGCCCCATGTGTACATGTCCGCTGACAGATTTCCCGTGCACGGACTCCGCCTCCCAATGCCAGAGAAGCTACGTCTTTTCCATCGGTTACCATGGTAACCAATTCCGATATAGGCCCAATTCTCTGAGGATAAATCGCTGCTCGAGCGTTCACTCCTACTTAAGGTTTATTTGGAGATCTTCCTTTTTTGGATATTACCAAACAGTAATAACGAAATATTGGTTTTCACGGAAGTTATTTTCAGTAGCAATATGTGGAGTGGATTATGCGGTACTAAACGTTCGATGAAAGTGCATATAAATCAAGCCTCTTTCGCGTTTTTTGGCAACAAGTAGCTTCATAAAATGACATGTCAGTGATATACAATGTATAACACGAACAACGATTTTCATTTTATTGATGCACAATGTACAGTCTTGTTTTAATCAAGAGAAGCAAGACTTAAGTTGGTAATGGAAAACCAGAGATCTAAGAGATTAGTCGATTGTTTTTTTACTGGGAGACGACATTAGGATCTCTCTGTGCCTGACACTGCTATAAGGCTGTGTATACGTGCATTTAAGAACAAACTTCTGTTTCTTTAAATAGTCAAACGCGCAAGATATACTGCGCAAGATATACTATAAACTGTTTATTCCTGCGGTTGCAAATCGCTGCAAAAATCACTTAAAGTACTTTAAATGCTCTCTTCCGCTTTTAAAGTGATTTAATCTAAGAATTGGTCGTTTTTGGTCGGGGTTGCTTAACAACTGTCTTGCACTGTCAAACATACAGATTTTGAAGATGCTTGACTACAGTAGCGGTTTGGTACATGCCTGCGTTTACATGTACTTTGATGGTTTCTCCTTGTAAATAAACTCTGCTAGTCTCCAGGGAACTGGTATTCATGCTACTCAGTATGAGTTGGACAAATGCTGGTGATAATTTCTCATAAAGCGTTGGAAAACAATAACACAGCTTTTGGATAAACGGTTCTTTCTAAGACATAAATCTAGTGTCTACTGTTTCTTCATAACTATTATGTGTTATATTAATATGAAAAACTATCAAGCATACGGACGTAATCTGTAAGTACCGACGGGAACGCTATATGTTGTTCTTATAAGGTCATTTGAGGCCCGTCAATATCAACGCCACGATATTTATAAAAGAGATGCATTTTGAACCTTGATTTCTCGCTCGCCTGTCATGTTGTTAACTAATTTATGCTGTAATAGCCGAGGTTTGTCTCTCCACACACGGGATATTGTTTTAGATGACAGTCGCTGACAGCGTTTGACAGATGGGAAAATATTCGCTGAAACTTGAACATACTTTGCTACTTGAGTTAAGCTGTACTGTGAAACAGCAACCGAAGATGCATCTCAATTAGCGAACACTTCACCATGAATGGATTATATGCGTTCAATGAGGTCACTGACGACGACAAACGGCAGGATTAATGCACCATTGACATAACAACAGAACAGGTTGGTGGTCATTTTTGCGGCGTTTGATATGGTCTGGTTTTGTAGGTGTCTGATAATCGTAGATTGTTGTTTTTTAACCTCGTTCTCTGATTCACAAGAACGACGAGTAGCTAGTGAAATGAGCTCGTGTTTTTTGGATTATATAGAACTTTACAATGTCACGTTATAACGCTGTTTATGACACGTTACATGCAGTCATCTTTTTTTTTTTAAATTGCCAATGTTACTAGCTGAAGTTTACACCAAGAAGGGGGCTATAAGCTAATCAATCTACGTCTGTTGTACTTAACTTGCAAGTGTCATGGTGGTTTTCCGCATATTTTTTTTTAAATCAACAATGAAATCCATCAGGACGTACATTTTATGTGGTCTTATCTGGCGAAATCTGGAACCTCTGATTTTTTTGTTTCGTTTTGTTTTTGCATTTGAGATTATTTCATACCTTGAAAAAAATAGAAGGGAAGTCCAGTGTTATGTCTCAATGGAGTCGAAAACAAGGTAAACTTAGTTAAAAATAAATATAAAATAAACGGTTTTGTATTGTTGTAAAATTACATTGTTTTTCTTCAATTGCAAGTTCAAAGATTGCTATTTAATAAAGCTTAAATATCGTAGCTAATTGTCAGTGTGTCTACACAATAACTTGTTTTATTTTTTTCAGATTTCTGACTTTCTTTTCGGTGACTGCCTTTTTTATAAAAATAATGTGTCTGACGTTTTTGACCCCCACCCCCGATAATATTGTGCCATATATCTTATACATACATAATATCTGTAAAGTCGTGTAATAAATGGAACCTAATCATGTTTATGTGTTGTTCATATTGATTTATATGTTTTAACTCCAACTCATAACGTTTTTGGCCCTAGATAACCATTTTGCACGATTGTCTCATATAAAACCGTTTGCACGAACTCTATGTCAATTCAGAAAGCATACAATGCAATTATGTGGTAATGTCTTTAAGCCCAAATAAATAATTCAGCAGAATGGTGAATAAAGGCGATCATTAAGTGATCAAGTAATGACGTTGTTGTGATTGTATTGATACGCCCTGGCAGAAAAAAACCCATAGAGCCCTTAACGTAAACTAGATTGCAATTGTAAATAACAGTTTTAACAGTGATAAATGGATAATCGAACAACAAATATACGAGCACATGTAGTTATCTGTAATATTTATAGTTGCCACAAATTTAGTCATTAGTTTGAACAATATTAATTCAGAAAAAACACAATATTAATGTACACAGTTTCATTACAAGGATACAAATATTGGAATAAACATATATGTACAGGACATGTAAGTTATACAGAAATGAGAAGTTGTAATAACTTATACATTGTCTCGCTGCTGTAAGTCATTAATTTAGTTGTGTTTTTTAACAATAAAAAATATTAACAATGTTTTTTTACCTTGCGATTTTAAATACTGTTGTTACATGAACAGTGGTATGTTTGAAACTTTTTTTTTAATTTTAAGTTATAAGGCGCCTTCGTACGAGTGGCCGTAGAAATCTCAATTATGGATATTTTAAATTAAAATTAAGTGTGTTTGAATTCTGTAGTTCTATTTATGCTACTTTATGAGTTTCTATTTTATTATCACTATATATACATGTAATCATATGTTTCCTTTACTTACCGCCTATGGCATAGTTAGATTTTATTTCCTCCGTTACTAAAGAGCATAACATAATATACAGTGACATTATAAAGACGCATACAATATGCACAGCCACATAAAGCAGTATAAGTAACAGTATTACAAATATACGTATAAGACCATCGTCGGATACCCACGTCGTATCCATTACGTTAGCACTTCATTCATTGTAACGTAGTGTGAGTGTAGTAAAAGGCATGGGTATCCGATGATGGTATAAGACACACAAACAAGTTATTATTATATATTATATCGAGTATAATCAGTTTGCTACATGTACGTATCCTATAGTTTACCAACTGTGAACAAAAACAAAACAAAGAATATGTACTTTGTAGTTAGGTTGTGTGTTATTAATGTAGAGTCAGCTACAATGGTACACTTTTAAATCATCACTAATAAAAATGTAAATTCGCAGTTCAAATACCAACAGTTCAAGAGCCTTAGCTTTGCTTCCTTATAATTTCTACATTTCTAAAATCTCTAAAACATACATGTATATACATTAAACGTGAATAATTGCTTCCTTAACCAAAAATAAAGGAAACATCGTTGGATCCTATTTTTTTGTGTTTATTTGTTTTTTTTTGTTTTTTTTTTGTATTTTTAGAAAAAATATATAGCAAATTATACAACCATTGTTAATGATTATGGTCATTTTACCACCCTTCCTTGTTGATATATTTTACTGTTAAATTATTATAATTATGTTATCCGAATCCCGATCAAACATTACTATTATACGTGTACTCGTATTGGGCGTTATCATTCCTCTAATCACAAGAACAGTAACACAAGTGCACACTTCCCAGACCATGTTCCGCTACTGTTCTTGGTATTTTAACATATATAATTTTATATACATAATTCATAGTTCGAAACGATAAGTGCAATCTTACTTGTACCATTTTATTATATTTTAAGCAAAGTTTAAATATATGTATTAAGAATGTAGTATCAAAACCTTGGGTATATTCAATTGATCAATCGCAAAAAATATATCAAAATATGAAGATTTTAAGACTGAAAAGCTATCGGCTTATTTGTCAATCCATTGCTTTGGTTGTATATTTCAGTATTTATGTCAATATTGTCAATGTCACTAACTGCCTAAGAAATCTGGCGAACCATTTGATGACGGTGTAAGTATCGATTTGTATTTAAATTTTAATTTAAATCCGCTTCAACACTGCTTATGCGGCTTCAACACAGATTTACGTCATTCGTGCAGCACATTCACAACAGCTTCCACGATGAAAAATGAGCAAAAATGACACGACTATGTCACAAATCGTTTTAAGCCTGGTTCGCACGGTGCCGGTGTATACCCCGGTGCTTCCCGGGAATTTGTAGCCGGTGGACCGGGATAAACTAGGAAGAACCTGCCATCTCTTGGACTAGTAAAGCTTTGTTCACACTGTGCCGGTATACAGTCTCGGCGCGTCCCGGTTTAGACACTGGGGCCAACCGAGACGAAAACCGTAGTGACATAAACCTTATAGTGGTAATTGTTTTGGGTGTTTTTTTATTGTTGCCAGGTACCCGTATTGAACAATGATTTTTGTCGGGGTAGCAACGCTTATTTAGATAAACTGTGTAAAAATGCAGACAGAGATAAGATAGCACACGCTAAATTTAATTTTATGACTTATACCCACAGAAATGCGGAAGAACTTTAATCTGATCTAATATATGTTGTATTGATCACGAACTGAGAATGGCATTGAAGAATAAACAGATGGTCAGAAATACTCTTAAATTTTCATGATCATACAATTAAAGCGTGGTCATGTTGATAAATGCAAGATAAACGCATCATGCACCAGAAGTTACACATGCACCGCGTTCAAACATTTATCTGTTGACGATAAAATGCTGTCGCGTACTGAAAGAATCATAAAAGTATGGCATTAAATGACACTTTTCTGTCTGATGGTTTAGTTGTAATGTAAGTGGCGTTTAACGTTATATTGTATAAGGATATTTGGCATGTGTTTATTTCTTAACAATTTCTCTATTATACGGTACTTGTTTAAGCCAATGGATTCAATATTAAAGTACGGTAATCTAGCTATTTTGTCATGTAATGTACTAACATAACTATTGTGGCATACATTTTACCGACCAACTCATATTATCTATAGTATTATACTTTCAATTTTAATTTCTGTTTCATTATATTATCTGTACAGGATGAAAATTAAAGAAGTCAGATATGTATGCCCCATTTTTTTCATTTCCTTTCTGCATGTATACATGTATGCCACATTGTTTGATGAACCTTGATCACACTTCATAGACTGTCGGTGTTCCAGGGAAGCTGTAGAGGAAATGGCGCGGCGGATGTGGACGCGGCGCCGGGCGCTGGTGGCGGTGGCCGTCATGTGCGGAGTGCTCTACATCACGGTCCACTTGCACGCGGGAACGGACACAGACACCGGCGTGTACGTCAGCCTCGTGGACAGCCTTCGCCAGTACACCGCCTTGTCCGCCGTCACACGCCCTGGCGACGAGCGAGATAAACGTCTATACGGGTCACGTGATAGTATAAGAAACGCAAATGTGATGGAGACACTGCCTAAAATTAAATATGTGCCTTCGCGACGGGTTTATGATATTGACTGCGCAGCTGTGATAAAAGGTAATAAAAAGGAAATCAAGAAAGGTGTCAAACTTATGGAAGCCAAAACTTACAGGCGGCAACATAATATATCTGATTTCCACTATATAGAACTCACTAAAGACTGTGATAAGTTTAGACAAGAACGTGATTACCGGAACTACATCCTGACACCGGAAGAGGAGGCGTATCCGGTAGCCTACAGCATCCTGCTGTACAAGGAGGTCGAGCAGGCCGAGCGGCTGCTGCACGCGCTCTACACGCCGCACAACGTGTTCTGTCTGCACGTGGACATGGACGCGCCTCAACACGTGCATGATGCGGCACGCGGAGTGGCCAGCTGTCTGCCTAACGTGTTTGTTGCGTCTCGGCAGGAGTACATCGTGTATTCCGGCTTCACTCGCCTCCAGGCGGACGTCAACTGCATGCAAGACGCGTTGATCCGCGGGGGACGCTGGAAGTACTTCATTAATCTCCCTAGCCAGCAGTTCCCCATTAAAACCAATGCTGAAATTTCCAAAGTGCTACAAATCTACAACGGCGCAAATGATATAGAAGGCCTTACCGGAAACCGACGCCTTGAGTTTCGGTTCAAGTTCCGGTACGTGTACAAACGGACGCAGAGTGACCAGGTCAAGCCGAAGATCTACAAGTCTAACTACCAACGTGTGGATCCGCCCGCTAACGTCACCATGGTGAAGGGAAGCGCGTACGGCGTCTTTTGCCGAGCGTTCGTGGAGTGGACCATGCAGGTAGCGTGTTAACATGGCAACAATTCGTATGTCTTTTTAAAAACTACAGCTATTTGCTGGTGAAAACTAGTACATGTATTAATTATGGATGCCATTTTCGTATTTAGTGAAAATAATATTAATCTTATTTATGACTTTCAACGTCGAGTTGCATACTGTAAATAGTATTTAGCAGACACTGTAAATATTCTTAACAAAACAATTTTGAAAACAATAATGAACGCAGTCATGACATAAAGCCAAATATTCCTGATGTTGTTGTTGCTACACTGATGCACTTATAATTATTGAATTCGCCTCGATTTTTAGAGCAAAGTGGCCCGCGAACTCCTAGACTGGATGAGAGACGTTTATTCTCCGGACGAGTATTACTGGGCCACCCTACAGTACAACCCCGGTCTTAACGCCCCCGGATCCCAGTATTACACAGGTTTGGGCCTAGTGTTATAAATACTTAGAAGTGAACTTGCGGTTTAGCCCACGGATCTATTTCACCTGGATGACAAATGTTTAACAACCAGGATTAATACTGAACTGCTGAATACGCTGAATGCATGGTTCCACAAATTTTTAATCTCCGCCCACATTTGCTGAAATCCATTGTTCATTTGATAAGGATTATCACAAACAGGAAGTACGGGTTTTTATATACTAAGTCAGATTGTCACCTGACAATTAATTCCTAATCCATCGTGTAAGGAACTGTTAAGCGATGACCCAGTCAAGAAAAAAAAGTTCTAATTTCTAATAATATTCAACGAAAAAATCATTTTTACTAAATATTAAACTCTACATGTTGCCTTGCCCTTAAAGCTGGAGTTTAATAACTTGCCTGAAAACCCAAACTGACGATGGTTGACAAAGTCTGCCAAATTAATCTTTCTTCGCTTCTTCTCGTCATAAAGTTTTATTCTGTGCGTGCTGTTTTTGCGCGCGACATATGGTATGATATCGGTTAGGATTTGCATGTTATTTTCAAGGTCCTCATTGCTTTAAAGGCGTTGTCCGGTCATAAAATCTTGATAGACAAACAATCAAACAACAAACAAACAGCAACTCTCCAATGTCTTCAATCACTGTGCAGAAAGCAAATAAAACATAACTGTGCTTTAGAACTCCTCTGTTATTAGGCTAATGCTTTATATGCGGTTGCAGGTTCGCCGGACGCCAAGCCGTGGCTTGCGGTGCACGCGTCGTGGGGAGGGGTCGACACGTGTCGTGGAAAGTTTGTGCGGGGAGTGTGTGTATACGGCTTGGGTGATCTCCCCTCTCTCGTGACGCGCGCGCACCTGTTCGTAAACAAGTTCCACCTGGATTATCAGCCCCTGGCGCTCTTGTGTCTGGAGGAGTGGCACCGGAACCGCACCGCGCGCCCGGACACGCGTTACTTCAACGAGACTTTTTACAGAAACCTGCCATTTATAAACAAAGGTCCACCAAGTTCATAGTTCCTGGACAATAGCCACTAGGTTCAAAGTTCGTGCAATAGTTGGAAATTGTTGACTTTAGACAAAATAATGCTAGCAACAATTTGTATCTTAAAAGGTTGTGCTTTCGTGATGTATTTTCCATTAAATGCAGTTATACTAAGTATTCGCATTGTCTATGGCAGCATGGCGCCCATGTCTTGTGAAGTTTTGCAATAATAGGAAGACAAAGAAGTTGGTTACACTACAGCGGTGTTCATTATCAAGATTTCAAGTGATCCTTGAGTTACAGAGTATTCTTAAGTCCCAAATGTACTTGCATAATTATTACAAATTCACCCATTATTGATGATCAAAGGATTCTGGTCGAAATGTACTCGTAAACTAATTCCCGGAGCATAACAAACCTCTTGATGAATGTTATATTTTTTATTTCTTAATTTATTGTGTATCATATTTGTTATCTAATCAGATACAGCTGCATTAACTGGTAGTTTATTATAATGAAAATCAATAAACAACTACCCGTGCAGGTATTAAGAAATTAAGAATACAAATAAAGTATTATTTTAATAAAAAACATTTAAAAAGACTCACAATTAAAGGCAACATAAAACTTACTGAGAGTGATTGATAATAGTTTTAACAATTTGACTTAATTCGATGAAAACACACAAACAAGCAAAAATAACACTCATTATACCTCTCGGGCTAAGCTCTTTTTAAAAAGCAACACACTGCAGTAAACTACAAGGTTTTTGAAGTATCAGTTGGGTTAGCTATTTGCACATGTACATACCTTGTTTAAAACCATAAACCAAAATTATTTTAATGCCAGGAACAGCATAAACCTAATTCTTTATTTGCAGTTTTAATAATTGACACTATGTGATAAGATCTATAAGGAAGTTTTTATATTATAATTATAAATGTAAGTCATATATTTTCCCTGTGAAATAATCAAGATGTAATGTCTCCTTTGTCCTTACTGCTTGTAATCGATGTGTAAACTAGAGTACAAGTACTTTAATTGTATGTGTTTTACTTGCATGTCTACATGTACTTGGAAGTTGCAAATGATGGAGCATCATTAAATTATATAGATCTGTGGTTTTATATGTTTTCTTATCTAAATTCAATTAGTTAAACCAATGTTTATTTAATGAAATAGGCAATACAAATATAATACATGTTGTACAAAATGTAATACATTTTTGTACATAGAGATTTCTAGTTAATGCAGTAACAATATATGGCATTATGTAAACGACTGAAAACATGTGTTAGAATTGAGAAGGAATCTTAAAGATTGTACAATGTCTCGCTTCTAAAAATGTCTAGATTCAATTGTGTTTATTTATTTTGAAATGTCAATCATCATTGCTGTTTGCATTTTGGTTTGTATGTGTATGTCTGTGTTTTAACAGAAAACAATAACTGAAATATTACTGATCAGAACTTTTGTCTTTTTTTGTGTTTGCTTTTCTAAATAAATAATAACTACCTACATTTGTTCTAATATTAACGCATTCAAGTGTTAACACGAACCACATATTGTTCTGTGGAAGCATTGTCAGTCGTTGTTGTTCTGGTCTTTTTACTTGTTTTTCTTCCTTAATAAAAAAACCCAAGAATCTATTGATTCTGGAAATAACTGAAGCAACTATTATAATTATTTATTTTTCATCTTGGTACAATTGTTTCAAGTGTGATCATATGATTTGTATAACAATGAAATAAAGGATTTAAACAAGAACCTTTGTGTAGTGAACGTTTTTTTCTTAAGGACTTGATTTTACCAGATTTCTCGAAATGTTTTATAACCTGTTTTTAATTCAAATTGACGTCATGAAGCACGATGTATCTTTAACATGGAAATATACCGTGCTACATAATGCCTCATTAGGGACTCTAATGACGAGGACTGTGCTTGTTAGCGGACATGGAAGGCGAATTAGTGGTTAATTTCCGGAGAGTGGTTACTTCCCATCAGCAATGGTAAAGGGAAGTAACTCTGAAATGAGTAGTAGAAAGAACTTTCCAGGGTTATGCCCTTAACAAAAAAAAACAACAACAACAACAAAACAACGACTTGTTATTCTCATATCTTGAAGCGCCTTTTACATTATCGTGTTGATTTGGAATGTGTTTGTATTATTCTTCTGAAGTCACGTAGACAATAAGCTACATATGCATTTAGCGGCCATTGTGCATCAATAAACTTTACGGATACATTTATGTTAGATCATCCCTTTTTTTACAATAATTATACATATTTATTAGGGTTGTAGCTATTTTATCTACTGGTATATGAACTACTCATATAAAACTGTATGAGCACAGTATTACAATTGAGTATGTGAGCTTATTACAAAATAATTCAAAGCGCATACATGTACATGTTTGAGTTGGTAGCACGCGCTTGCTTATTATTAATTAATTGAATGTATTTTCTAGTTTATCTGAATGTGACGATCGTGTATAATATATACTTTATACAAATGCATAATTTATAACGGAGGGATGATTAATGGGTCTTAATGATCATGGCACCAATTAAATTATATAAATCAATGCTATCGACATTTAATGCTGGTGATATATTGTGGTTTAACCATTCTTCACAAATCAACACTGATTTGCTACGATTATCCAAATAATCTCACCAGAGAATTATACAACTGCCACCATTAATACAGCCTAGTCGATAAAGAAAACAGCATGCCGTGCTGGTGAAAACAGTATCTGATGGCCACGATATGTATAACGCGGTAGTTTTACCTGGCTGCCATGGTAACAGATATCGCACGTGCTACCGTGTGTACTGATGCCATTGTGGGCAACGCTCAACACGAGAGACACAGCATTCACACCTGATTAATTAAACATGGACCACAAAACATGGATGTATCTCGGACTTTTCTTCTTCATTACAGTTCAGGTAGGCCGCGTTTGTAACTAGTAGGCTAACTACATTATTTTATTTTTTCACCAGTATCCTATATAATATCGTATATTTTGTTTTGTAAATATACAGCCAGTATTGAGGTAGGCTTGTGTTGCGTTATTGTGAGCCGGTGATGGCAGGAATCGATGGAATGCCAGTACGATACAACAGCTGCTGTGCCTTACTTGAATTAGCGTAACTGAATGTGGCAGCAGCGTTCTGAGTGGGTGGGGTGGAGATCTTTGAATGTAGGACGTATTTGTTGTTTATACAATTCTTACTAACAGTCCAGAGGCATGACCAAATATGCTATAATTGAAAACGTTTAAGAGCAGCAACGTTCTGAGTGGATGGGGTACCGCATAGATCTTAGAATATATGACGTATTCGTTATTTTTACAATTCTCTTACAATATTTCAGAGGCATCACCAAATATGCAATAGTTGTAAAAGTGCTTAATCTTCCTCACATGACTTGTTATACGCGTTTTCTCTATAATCATGACCTTAAACTGAAAAAATTGTATAGATGCTAGGGCTGCTCAGATGTACTGGCGAACTTGTCTTCTAAATAAATATAATAGATGGTGCACATGTTGTGTTTATTCAGGACCACCAAAACGCGTAAACTGTAGCCCACGTTACTATTAAATAAGACAATAGAACACTACTCTAATACAATTCGTACGCATCACAAAAAGACCACTACTTTTGCTTTCATCAGTAGGCTACAGAACGCAAGTACTTAGAACTATGCCTGTGCAAGCAAATTGCTATCTACTAGGTCCTTAAAAATAAGTAGTTCAATACTTCATGTTCTAGAAGACCTGTCAGTACACTGTATTGTATGAGCCTTTATATCACTCAGACACCAGTGTAAATTATGCACGTCTCCAAATTACTATTGTGTGGAATGCGTTAATGCACCGCTACAAATACTGTTTGTCATTGTATATTGGTAGAATAACGTGTCATTTTCGGTATCGAACAATATCCCCCACACAAATTCGCCTCAAATTGGCTCAAATTTGCAGATCCCCTCTTCTCTTTTTGTTGTTTTTTTTGCAGACATGTTATATTTGTATATTATATTTGTATTGCCTATTTCATTAAATAATAAAAGTTGACTTGACTTGACTTGACTTGACAGCAAAAACTACTTGGTTTTAATCTTTAAATTGCATTACATGCATTTATATAAATACATGTAAAGTAAACCAGTGATTAATATGGTTGTGCGTACCTCATAATAACTTTGATCATTATCATAATTGGATTAATCTATAAACATTTACTAATTACACAACGAAAGGTTGATGCTTATTATAGAATAAATTTGGTCGATGTATTTTGTGACTGTTAAAATTAGTAAAACAGATGTTGTTCTTGTTATATTTAGTTATTACAAACATTTTGCTAACTGATATTTTGTCTCGAGGTATGTCCGGGTCTGCAAAGTCATGAATGAGATTTTGTCCGGGTCTGCAGTCTTGAATGAGATTTTGTCCGGGTCTGCAGTCTTGAATGAGATTTTGTCCGGGTCTGCAAAGTCTTGAATGAGATTTTGTCCGGGTCTGCAGTCTTGAATGAGATTTTGTCCGGGTCTGCAGTCTTAAATGATATTTTGTCCGGGTCTGCACATTTCAGTGAAGAGGATACCGTATTGTCCGGAGGAGATTTTGCTCGCGATTCGTCATTTTCTGGTAGAGAAATGAAAATTAGCATTTGTACCGTTATGTCGAAATTATCGTTCGTGAAAGCGGTCCTGTTGCCCGCTTCGAAACATTGGTACCCATGCAGTCATTGCCTCTGTAAAATTCTATGGATACTTTATTTATGATGCTACAACAATTCTATTGATACTGACTCTAATTCTGATACTGCAACAATTCGATGGATACTATAATTCTGATACTGCAACACTTATATGGATACTTTGTTCTGATACCAATTAGCAGAACAACAACAACCTTTTATTCTAAGACATACAATTTGTTTGTTAACCGGCTCATAGGCCTACTGTGTATATAATAAATAGTAAATAATGACAATTTGCTCTAGATTATATAAGAATGTGCTTGCAAGGGAATTTGGAATCTCTGAAACAAGGAAAATGTAACACAATATGTAAGAGAGAAACTTTGGCAAGTTCTTCTCTTTATCTAGGATAACACAATTACGTTTTCTTATTGTTTATTTACTTTTCAATCATCATTCACCAAAGTTATGTATACCTGTAGCGCCAAATCACAACAGCGTCATATCATTAATTTCTTTCTAAGAGTTATTTCTTTTGGTTGTGACTTCGCTACATTCTTGCCAGAATATGTTTGTAGTCGAACTAATGCTCAAGGCTTAGTACTTACAGATGCGAAGGCAATTTACAAGTTGCAAATTTGCGCCTACAGTGGTAAATAATACAGCAGAATAATCGCTTTACAGAATTCAGTCCCTCGCAGCAATGCATTGAGCAAATCTCTGAGATATATTCTGTTGTTTTATGAATCATGTAATCATGTAAACTTTGTTCTTTGATATCTATTTTAGTTTATGTTTTATTTGAGAGAGTTTGTGTTTTATTTAAGAGAGTTGTTTCTATTTTCAGGCGCAGGAGATTAAACTCGGCGTGGTTCTGGTAAGATAACAATCAATTATTGTAGACAAAACTGTTACATTGATGTAATATATCATAAATCAAACCTCCACAGTATGTTTTGGGTCTGAAAATACAGTTTTTGTCGTGTTTAAAAGATTGATAACAATGTATATATTTATAAAAACTATTTAATAATGTAAGGTTTATAAAGTTTGCGCTGCATATTACTGAATATGTTTCGTTTTGCGATAACAGATATACTATATAGAACGGTAACTTGAACTTTTGTATAAAATAATTTTGAAAGTAGAGTAACCCAGGCTTGTTTTGTATTTCATGGTGTTCTTCGGGCCCTGCAAAACCATTCACAGAATGAGCACAGCGTTTTCCAAATTTAATATATTTTTATAACAGACACTAGGAGTCATGGTAAACACCAAGCCATATGTTGACTTTGTTTACTAACAAGTTACATGTTAATTTGTATGTATCTACACTTTATTTCAAGGAAGACGTTGAACCAAATCTGATGCCTCCTTAGTGTGCGGAGAAAAACACACATTGTAACGGAAGTCAAATGAATTTTCAAGTTTTAATAGACAAAATGGTGTTTTAAATGTGCGATATAACGATTTAGGTCCATAAAACTTGTTTAAAGGTACAAAGATACCATTTTTATGCCAAACCATGTTTTGATGACATAAAAAATACAATAGAAAGCGTCTGATGTATCGCACTCTATCTAAACAGTTTTGAATACACCTCGTCGGTTGCCCGCGGTTGGTCGTAGCTCTCCAAGGATGTGAATATAATTTGACCCAATATATAGCTTCTGATCCTTTAGTGTTTTTAATCTTTTTCGATACGATCTTACGCCTAAACATGTAGGAGTTCGATAAAGTTTTATTGGGTTGCAATACGGTATATTAGTTTTCCTGGGGTGTCTCATATAACACTAGTTTTTTGTGAAATTGGAAACAAAACAACAACAATTATAGTGAATACTCATATAGGCAACGAACGGTAGTAGAATTAGTGCTTAGTTGACAAACGTTTTTTTTTAAAAATCTATTCAGAAAAACTCCAGTTAGATTTGCCATATTTTTAGCTCACCTGAGCACAAAGTGCTCATGGTGAGCTATTGTGACCGGGCTTTGTCCGTCGTCCGTCGTCGTCCGTCGTCCGTCGTGCGTCGTCCGTCGTCCGTCGTGCGTCGTGCGTAAACTTTTTTACTTAAACATCTTCTCCTCTGAAACCACTCATTGGATTTTGACCAAACTTCACAGGAATGATCCCTGGGTGGTCCCCTACTAAAGTTGTTCAAATGGTTCTGATTGGTTGCATAAGTAGGTCACGGGGTCGAAAAATAGGTTTTCAAAATGCAATTTTCATAAATCTTCTTGTCTGATACTACAAGGCCTATGGCTTTCATATTTGGTATATAGCATCATCTAGAGGTCCTCTACCAAAGTTGTTCAAATTATGCCCCTGGGGTCAAAATTGACCCCGTCCCGGGGGTCACAATTTTACATTGAATTATATAAGGAAATGTTCAAATGACATCTTCTCTTGAACCGCTAATGGTAATTTGACCAAACTCAACAGG
>Ga0224511_10000488_pt1 | contig 19137 bp, 7 predicted proteins | sample SF_May12_sed_USG_2_FD_169988 | JGI IMG/M metagenome (GOLD analysis project Ga0224511, IMG submission 169988) | Sediment microbial communities from San Francisco Bay, California, United States - SF_May12_sed_USGS_8_1 | ecosystem: Environmental > Aquatic > Marine > Sediment | place: USA...
AAAAAAACTTAAGCCAACAAATGCACATTAAGCGAGATATTTCTAACTGAAATATAAATATCGTTCTCAGGGTTTTAATAGAGGGAGGTAATCCAGAATTACTCAGTACAATTTTCCTGTTGAGTGCAACGATTTAAATTTAGAATCCGACCAATCAGAACCCGTCGGTTTTTTCTTCGGAAGACGACACTCTCCGAAAAAGGCCGTAAACTTCCGAGAGTGGGCTACACAACACCATCTTATCTGCAATAACCGAGATTTATGGGCAATCATCAACTAATTCGGTAATTATCTTAAATACATTTCTTGGCGTATTTTGCAATATGTTTCGGTATTATGTTATTATTTCATTCTTTTTGACGATAAAATACTACTTGATATTAAAATATTCAATAAATAGCTGATAAATAGCTGATCAAAAGATCAGACAATGCCCCTTTAATATCTATTAAAATCAGTGTAGGCTTTAAGCTATATATTACACGAGAAAGGCATGTGTATAACGTAGTAGTCGATGTTTTCAAGTACCCTCAAGATAGTGTAGTGTTTAGAACATAACTGAAGTATTAATGCCTAACCAGTGTTTGCTGTTCTTAATAAAATGTATTTTAATCCTCTAATTGAGCATACATCCTACTACCTTGCAAACAAACACACCATAATTATGTTATTTTTAAAGTTTTATATTAAACTAAGATTACATTTAATAAGTATCCGCAATTAAAGGTTAAACGGATGCAGAGTAACAATATTCTCTTTGCACCTCTTAGCTTGATGATAAACTTATTTATTGGCGGTTGTTTATTCTAGTTTTATAGCTTAATTACAAATGCTGTTTTATATACTTATACGGTTCATGTTCGAGGTAATGTTCACTTTCTATTGGCAGAAACATAAATAATAATTTATAATACAAATGCCGGCAAAATAGAATATCAGGTTGACCTTACCGTGCATCAACTTATATGACTCAATGTATTGAAAACTCATGCCATGTTATAATGTCACCATAGACATTACTCATCGATTGATCATTTAAACGTTCAGTGATTATATGGTAACCATATATAATTTATTATGACATCAATTGAACATTGCAGCTGATCGGCGCCATCTTGAATCACTATATTTAAAACTCTATAAACATGTAAAAAAATTTAAAACAAGAAATGTCTTTAAAAAAAGACAAACGGCGTCGGGCTATTTCAACATGTTTTATTGTTTAATGTTATTACAATTGATCAGAGGAGCATAACGAGACACACAATATATCCCATCAAATGCGAGCTATCGCCTTCAAGACATTTAGCGCATGATATACTGCGTTAAGCGGCCTATCAACAATGTAGGGGTAAACATTTATGCATACTCATAGCTATAATAGTAAAATCTTATTTAAAGGCGCGTCCCGTCGGTCTAAATATTTAATGACATTTGTCGATATAAACGTGGATGAATGTCCTTAAATGCAATTATAATGACATCTTATTTATTAAAATGTAATATTTGTTTATTTTTCTCGCCGACGTTGTGAGATAAACTGCAAGACAGTCTAAGTATTAGTTTTCTACAATTTACCGTATATGTCAGTATATACTACACTATATGTTAATGCGTGCGAACTAGACTTTTTACAAACGCAATAACCGTGTGGTTGTTTGTTTGCTAACATTCGGCGAGGTTTATCTCTTTCTTCTCTTTAAACGTTTTACTATGTCCTCAACATGAAAATATGTTCTCTATAGTATGTTTGTTTATACTTAACTAAGGCAGATATATGACCGAGTATATCGCTACAGCCGTATCCTACACATGCTTGTGCTTGTCAAAACTTAACGTCTCTAATGTAAAATATTATTTATTTACATAGTCGATCATCAATTTACATATCACGACATACATTCACATATAACACGACTTGAACAAAGGTAAATGTCGCTTGCAATACACCGCATCAGAACGCATAAGTTAGTTTCAAACTTGTAGATGAGTCTGATTATATGTGTGTCCTTAGCATGCTGTAGAGCCCATTTATACAGTTAAACACAATTGTTAATTTGATACTTGAAAACCATGGTCCTTCTGATATTAGTTATAAAGGCGTAGAATAAACATTTGATGTTTACCCTCTGTGAGCAACCTATAAAAGTCTGCGCCTAAAATCATTTATATATTTGCAATTTCGACATGTTTAATTATATTGTCTGGTGTCAAAGCCGTAGCGAAACAATTTTTTTACAAATTCAACGACATAGTTACACTAAAGCTACCAATAAACAAGAAATGTCTTTAAAAAGACAAACGGCGTCGGATTAAAAAGTAGAAAAAAAGACTTGTACATAAATCTTAAACATATGACGAAACACTTAGAATGATTATTGTCAAGGATCAGTGGACAGCTATTTTGGCAAACTTTGTTAGAAAGTAAGTGATGTCTCTAAATTCCGTTAAGGACATTTATTACTTGTGTAATGACAGACAGAGGCAGGAAACATTTGCAAGTCTTATCTTGTACACAAAGCACATGCTCAAGTCAATAACATTAAATGACATTTTCAACTCAAAAGCTGTTGCGTTATATAATCTAGGCAAATGAAATCATAGTCGCAAACATTGGCAACAATAAATATAATTTATTCATAAAACATGTTTTATTGTTCCAAGTTTTAATTTAATTCATTACTTATAATAATTGAATTTAGCCCCTTATATTCAATTTAATTCCAGAGTTAAATCTAACCTTTTTGCAAAGTTTACAGCACAAACTTATTGCATGTCTCTCAAAGTGTAAACCCCGGAATCTGGACGTAGTGAGGCGAACCTAATAATTATTGGGTAATATGTCAAACTTTTTACTATAAACCAGTCACATCTGGAGACGTAATTCATTTAATCCATAAAATATTTTGTTTGACACGTAACTGTTTATTGTTTCAATATCAAAAACACTTTAGAAAGCAATACCCCACAAATTTAATCTACGAACGAAGCAACATTTCGTAAAACACATGCATTACAATAGTGTGGCCTTTATTTCTTCGCGCGTATCAGGTTCATCCAATCGAAGACGGGATTTTCTCTAGTTTCCCCACACGTCATTTTCATTGCTTATGAAATCGTCCAATAGAACGGCGGATTGCTAAAATCCCAGACAGACGTCATTATACAGAAAATGTAGGTAAAAAAGGATATTAGACAGCTACGCCGAAAAACCATCAAGTTTGCCTGAGTCGCGGTTGGGAAGAAACATTTAACATATTATTTTGGCCTAACACCAATGTAATCCACTAAGATAACCATCATTCTATTTACATTGCTGTGTTTCAATCTTGAAGCTATACGGTTATCAAGTTGAAGTGGCGAAAAAGGCCCTTAAGCATATCCTGAAATGAATTATTATCGCCTTTAACTTGTTAAATATTAGGGATGTTCATTTGAAAAACGATACCTTAACCAGCCATTTCTTTCTAAGTTTATAGCAATGCTTGTGGTTAAATTGGTATTTGATTTAATCTAGTCTAGTTTGTTTTACCGCTGAAGTGATATTTAATGTATAATAAGGATTCAATTAGATAAGCAGAAACATCGGGGAGAGAATTTGACCATAAAATACCACATTGTCAATAGTTTCCATATTGTCAATAGTTACCACATTGTCAATAGTTACCACATTGTCAATACAGTAGTTTCACACATGTGTACCTAGTCTTAACTGAGTAGAATTTATTGGATGTTTCAATAGTATCTGTGTTAAAGATGTGTGTATTTATTTTGACAATATGTATTCAAGTTGTAAATTTTAACCATAAATCGGCAATAAAACTAATTCAGATAATAAACTGCCAAGTACAGGATCATTCATACAACGTTTTAAATACACAACCATTCATACAACGTGTTAAATATAAGCCACTGTATTGATTATTGTTTTCGGTTGTATTCGTACATACTGTGTAACAGTTAATCTGTTAATCTGTTTTTAAAACATGAAAAGTTAATAAGTTGCATTGGTGGTCAAAAATGTGACGTCTTACACTGTTTACTTTACTGGGTTATAATCAACGTATTATCTAGACATAACCTTTTCATAATTAAACTGATGGCAATACGTCTGTATTGATATCAACGTTATGCTAAGTTTGATTCATTTTCATGGTATCAAACGATTCAATCTAGCTGGCTAGCTAGCTGGCTGGCTGGTTGGCTGGTTGGTTGGCCGGCTTGCTTGCTGGCTGTATTGCTCCCTATCTAGTTGGCTGGCTGGTTGGCTGGCTGGTTGGTTGACTGGCTGGTTGGCTGGCTGGCTGATTGGCTGGCTGGCTGGTTGGCTGGCTGACTGGTTGGTTGGCTGGTTGGTCGGCTAACTGGTTGGCTGGTTGGCGGGCTGGTTGTCTGGCTGGTTGGCTGGCTGACTGATTTGGCTGGTTGGCTGGTTGGCTGGCTGGCTGTATTGCTCCCTATCTGGATGGTCTTTTAATGCTACCGCTAAATAGGATTTCATCTAATTAAATGTGTTTTGAATAAACAGAAAGCGTTTGGCACGTGATATACACTCCATAGCAAAAATAGTTGCGGTAAAATAATTGTTAATGCAATTTATTGATATGAATTGTATATTCCACATTTACGTTTTGTTTATAATACTAAATCTTTCCCGAAACATATAGATTTTCTGAAAGAGATACAATTATATTCCAGTAGAAAAAATCAGTAGAATAGTAAATGTACCAAACGACATGGTATCAGTTTTACATGCCTTCAAAACATAAACGCTCAATGGATATGTATCAAATTATTCGGAGACAGATCCTGATACGACACATCGGCATAAATAAATAGATATATATGAGCGCGAACTAGTATTTCGAAGGCTACGCTTAATGTTAGAACTGATATGGAATGACAAATATAATTACAAACGTAGACGCGTGCCTTAAATTCAACAAATTTCAGGCTGCCATATGCTGTATTTACGTCTTTAAAACGTGTATTATCAGCTTTTCGAAATTACCTTAACTCTGTCAGAACGTGTATATTCAATACACAAACATTGAATATGAGTCAATCCTATGATATTGTGACATATTGACACATGGTATTTTATTGATAAGGGAACTAACCGTGTGTTTGACAGCAATAAACCACAGTAAGTATTTGTTCTTTGGCGCGTGCTGTATGTTTAGTTAAATAATAGCTGCGGCTTGGCCCCAGCCTATGGCACAATAAAAGCAGTTGTCACGAGAATTAGAAGTCGGTACTGGTGACACTAAGATCTGATAAGCGTCATAGAAAATGTTCGGAAACGTTTACCGCCGTGGTGATACATTAGTAGTGTTGGAAGCGGTGATAAATAACAAATACTATCTTGAAATCACTGGTATGTAAGTTTATACAACAATTGGACATTTTACACTTTGCAAAAAACAAGTGTACTTATTGCATATATATCATTATATATAACAATAAGAAAGATAAAAATGATACTAAATATTAAATACTACAATAATTCAATCCGTTTTTTGGAAGTAACCTTTCATCGAGTTATAATGTAACATTGTAAAATAACATTACGTATATTATTTAAGGTCATTTACATGACACGTCAATTACAACGTAAACAAGTTTGCGATTTAAACATATCAAATTCAATCAGACAATAGAAAAACAAACACTCGAAATACAAGAACGAATTTACATTAACAAGTATGCATCTGTTATAAATAAAATTTCGGGCATTTCAGATTGGAAATGTAAATGTAAAAGTGCCGTCTTTAGGTTTTTGTTGCAAAACATAATTCAAATACATACGACACCATTCATTTTATCAAACAATGAATGCAAAACAATAATGATTATTTTAAAATATTGATTTCAAGGGAAACATATACGAAAGAATTTCTGATAGTGGGTGTGTCTTAAAAGGAGTTTCGTCACATGGATGTTCTCTTTCTTAATCAATTTGCCATTGGTAATAAGGTCAAGTTTGCCTTAAATCATTGTTTAATTATGTAGTATATCAAGTATTTTATTATAATGAAAATAATCTAAGCATAACGTAATTACTCTAAGTTTTCGGACACCCTATGTTTTCGGACACCCCCTATTTTTCACCGAAATAATTAACTGTGCATACCTTATGTTTCGGACATATTAACAATTCTGATATTTTCCGTTTCCTTTGTTTTCGGACACCTACATGTTCTGACCTGTGTTTGTTTAATAAGCAGTATTTTAGCAGACGTCCATTAGTTGATGCGCAATAAGTACCATATAATCCAAATTTGTCCATGATTGTTGTTTTAGCCTGTGCCATTTTGCAGTGTCTTAAGGGTAATTTGCGGTTTATGACATCAATCGAGAGCTTATAAAAACACCGTGGTTATAAATGTGAAGCCGTCTGCTATGTATGTTAATGTGTGTCTTGATCCTGTTGTTATTAGTATCTATGTTTTCGGACATGGGGGACAAACGGATTTATTTCTGTAGCTAATGTTTCGGACACTAAAAATAATAATTATTTTTAAGCGTCCGAGTAATTACGGTATCACGGGAACTTAAACACAAGGTAGGCTAATCCGCTTAAAATATATTATATAGTTCAAAGTTACATATATTGAGTCTAAATGACAAAATACTTCACGGAGAAAATGTTGTTAAATAGTGCATCAAAGTGCGTTTTGTATCTGCCCACATAAATCGCGATTATGTTCTGATTTCTGTAAAAATACACGAATAAAGTTTCAAATGTATATACTATGATTACATTCCTATGTATAAAAGTGGGTCATCTACAAGTCACGTCAATCTCCTAATGTGATTTAGCAGATCAAATGCAGTACAATGAAATAGAAAAACAATACATCGAAATAAAAGAAATAATCTTACATCAAACATAAATACATTCTTTCTCGATATACTCACTTCATTTGAAATGGGCTAGAGGCTGTTCAGATTGGAAATACAGTTGTTACGAAGGCCTTCATTAGGAGTTTGTAACCAATCATTATTCAAATAGTTATGTTCCAATATTTCTAAAAAGCACACACGATATATAATGAAATACTGTTTTGTAAGAAACACACGCGAGAAAATCTTATGTGGGGCAACTCTTGGTCATTTTTAACAGTGGGTTGTTACCTTACTAATTTGGGATGGAATATAGTTTTGCCATTGCTGCTAGGGCCGAGTCTGCCAAGAACTCACTGCATAATCATGTTGATTATATTATTATTTAATTATAACCAGTGATAATATTTGGTCTGCGTTTTGCGTTTTTCACGCACATTTCTGGGGAAAAACGCACAGTTTCAAAATATGTGCGCTAAAAAAACTCATCGACAAACTTTTCGACAACTAAAAAGAAGTAATTTTAGAGTGGAGAAGTGCAAAACAGAGGAGAATTTATCAAAGTTCTTGAATAACATGGCCTATAAGACTGTGACTTCTATGAGGGATTGTGTTATGAAAAGAAACTTTATGTAAAACATGAATAGTTTTTATTTTGATAAAATGCATATGCTTTATAATAAAAATAAATCATGTGTGAAGTCGTGTCAAAAACATTGCTTTTTATAAAAAAAACCATTGTTTTCCAAAAAAAACCATTGTTTTCCAACATGTGCACTTTTTTATCCCATTGTTTTGAAACGAAAAATTATCACTGATTATAACGAAATCAATTCAAGCTTATTCAGGGAAATTACGCATATGACAAACGCATTCGTTTAAAATCATCTTGTCTATGATCACCAATACACTTGTTTAGGTCAAAGTATGATAATTTGAGTCAAAATAACAAAAGACGTCATTGAAAAAAATGTTGTAAAATAGTGCATCAAATTTATGTTATGGGTCTACACCCTTAAATCGCAGTTATGGTCTTTTTTGTATTTTAAGAAAAAAGTATAACGATTCTGATTTACAGTTTTATCATATTAAAGGACGCAACTGTGCAATGTAAAACAGTGTCCTTTAATTAGACATTAAAACATTTGTACAGTTGGGGCTAGTGTGGAAATGTTGTATGTCTAAAACACATTTAAACAACGAAGGTGCAATCGATCTTCTTCAAACGATAATATCCAAAGAAGTATTACATCGCTACAATTCATATTGTCCCTAAATATATCAATATTCCACATTAGATGACTTATATATACAAAATAGACCAAACCTGTCAGACAATAACACATGTAATTTATGTAGCCCACAAGGACAATCAAAATGTTTTGTTAGCTTTTATAACCAGACTCAAAAATGCTGATCACGACACGCTACACTCACGCATAATTATATAGTTCGCAACACAAACAAACATTTACATATTGTAACAGAAATGCAACGTTCATGTGGAGTAGAAGACTCCAAACAGTGGCTCACTGGTGTCGACATCAGCCTCGGTAACACCTTTAGCTGCCAGATCACTCCGTACGCTGTCCAGGAACGGCTTCCACTCCGAAAGTAGCCTGACAACAAGGTGCATGATGTTGTCGTGAAAGAGGCCTAATTTGGGAGACTAATAGAACAGTTGTCATAGTATAAAAATCTATAAAACACATGACACAAAGTTATGAGAACATTCTATAAATAATGTTTATGAAGAAAAACATATGAGTAGAGAAGTCATATAGAATCAGCGGGGTGTTCTCTTTCTAAATTAGGATATAATATACATGTAGTTTTGTTGATGGGGTCACGTTTGCTATAATTATCTGAATCATTATTTTGTTTATAAGTATTTAGTCATATGGATACTATACAGACTAATCAAGTGAACTCAATGATACGATACGACAAGTTCCTTCGTTAAAAGTCCTTTTGCATATGTGCTTTATACTACTAAGTTCAAAGTATCATTATTTATATAAAGTCCAAATGAAAAAAAAAATCATCAAACATGGAGCTACAACATTTTGTGTTATGAATCTGCCCGCATTAATTTAAGTTATATGGCCTTTTTATGAAGTTAAAATTAAATAATTAAATAAAGTTGCTGCTTCATATGTTTAAGGTAACTACAATATTGCATTGTTGAAAACTACGTCCTTTAATCAGACATTCGCACAGTTTGGGCTGTTGTCGTAATGTTTACTGTCGTGAAATCTTTTAACACTGAGACACCAACAGTATATAAAGAAAGCGCTTTTTTACACATATTTCTTCAATTGATAATGTACTTTAAATAAGAAAGATTCCACCTAAAATGACTTAAACAGTTTGCATATACCAATTGGACACAACATATCAGATAAGGGCACGTGTAATAGCCCACGGCTATTATAAACTAGTTTGTTAACTTTCCTAAACATTCTCACGCAGAATAAGGTACGTCACGTAACACACGTACATGTATATATGTTGTATTGTTAGCAAAACAAACAACCAACCAGTTTTTTTGCTCACGCACACATAACGTTCACGTGGAGTAGACGTCTTCCTCCAGTGGCTCACTGGTGTCTACATCAGCCTCGTTAACACCATAAGCTGCCAGATCAATCCGTACGCCTTTCAGGAACTTCTTCACTTGCTTATTCATATAAGTCAGCCTGCCAACAGGGTGCATGATGATACAGTGAACTCATTTAAGGTAAACACATTTTATTTAACTCATTTGTCGTACTGAGCTTTGTTATTGTCTTAAAATGATGATATTGAAACACTAAGCATGTGCATTTTGGTATATTATATTTATTGTATTTACCCATTATTAAATAGTTTTACGATGACCCAAAATGTTGTACAATTTAAGCACTAGTAAAGACATGGTTAAAGAAACATATGTGTTTTTGCGTTTTAATGTTTCCTTGAAAACTATACCAACACGTCAAATAGAGGTTACGACAGGTGTTAAATATCAGGTCTGCACGTATGTACATATTGCTGATCTCAAGATTGTTATCTGTTTTTAAGTATCAATAATCATGTGATTACATCGATAACTGTGATACCTGTTAAATATGATACATATTTGTTTTTGATGGTTCAGAGACCCATGATAATTATTTATTATATGGTTCGGAGAGCCGTGATACTTATTTATTCTATGTTTCAGAAACCGTAATAATTATCTACTCTCTATTGTTTTGATTGATAAGTTTTTCCCCATGTAATTCAAAACATTTTAATATTTGTCATTATCCCTTTTACTTCTTTTAAATCAAATATGATACATTTTGCTATTTACACATTTTCTTTACATTATTACACATACTACTAATACTTCTACTACAACTACTAATAAAAATACCCTGTTCGAGTTATAGGCACAAATTATCATAAAATAGTAGTCTGGTTCTTATTTTAAATTCAACATTAAATGTTGGCGCCTTACAAGACGTCCTGTCAAGATTATCGCAGCTTCACAAGCTACAGAATAGTTCAAAAAGCCACACGAACTGAACACATGCACGTTATAGTACATTCGGTTTAAACACTAATGTATAAAAGTACATGTACATGCACACCAGCATTGGCTAACCCATATAATGCTACCATCTATCCATTTAAGTGATTTCATTTGTACATAATCATACTAATTATTTTCAGAAAACCAATGTAATAAAAAACAAAAACATCATGTATATCCCGAGAAGTTAACTCGCCTATTCATTACAAATGTAAGAACAAAATAACGTATAGATACTCAAATGAACCTGACTATTGAATAAGGCTACAGCTACAAACAGTTTTACGATCAGTGAATAGTATGCGACCTCATTTAAATTCAATGATATCGGAACATTTATTGAATTGAACATTGCAACTGATCTTTCGAAAATCAACATGTTTGTTTCCTATTCCGAAAGCTGCTGCAGGAACACTGATAATGTGCACGTACCTCAATAAAAGTGGGCTATTATTTCAGATCTAATTCTTTGAAACACACTGATCTGCGTTTAGTGAGTATATGGACTAGTCACATGCCTGATACCATTCAACATGATGACTCCGTCCTCGCCCGTTCTCTTACAGCGGCCAATGGTGAACACCAACTTCCGTCTGAAGGCCACCTGCAGCATCTTGCACACCGTCACACCGTCTGTGTCGTTGGGAAGATAGGCTGTCTCTGATTTTCCCCCGTAGGACCTACCAGGTGACGGTTGGCTTTCCTGAGTATGATATAACGTCAGAATGTGACACGTTTTGATTTACCATTACACAGCCTATAAAGACAAGCTTTGTACGTGTTACCTCCTAAATTTACAAAATACAAAAAACTTGGCAATGTGTGAGGTAATTATTTAATACATTTTATTTGTTATTTTTTATTTGTATTGCGGATTTAAAAAAGACACTACAAATTGTGTAAAAGCTCTTCTCACTGTGTTATGTACTTTTTAATATATATAAATGTTAATTTTATTAACTTACTTGTTTATCAATTGATGTATTTATTACATTATATTGTACACCATTTTAATACAAAACAGTAAATACCAAATAGCGTGAGATATACACATATATTACAAAAACAAACTCCTACAATTAACATGCAAATACATTTGAAAGTTTATTACATGAGTTTTGCGATCAAACAGATTAATGTGTTGTAATTAGAAAAGCAATCATAAGAATACCTGTTGTACACCGTCACTGAAGTTGTACTGAATGCAGATATAAGAAATACCTAGCTCCATATAATTATATGAATATTTTCATTTTGCCAGGCGGTTGATTGCCTACAATCAAGTTTGTTAATTGTTTGCACACACACTATAGATCATGCTAATATAAAACCGACTAATAATGTGTAAATTGCATATTCATTCAAACAACATTGCTGATTGAGAAATACACGATACCAATTCCAACTAGTCTGCCAATATAAATAATTCATAAAAATATACAATAACTTTAAAATAATATTTATTTAACAAATGTTAAGTGCATGATGTATTTTATATGCAATCCTGCTTGGAAAACTTTAATACAAAAACCTGTAATAAATGTCACTTCTCGTTTTATTTTATTTTAAATACTTAAACTGACATTTAATTGTAAAAACAACATAAACATCAACAATATATTTGCTAAACAATTCACGTTTTTCCTTTTCGTATTTTAAGTATTATTTCTTTTTATTTGCATAAAAATAGACGTGTCAGTCTACTGCAAAGGAGGTATAAAAATAATTTCCACATAGATGTTTTGACTTGGGCTATCAGCATATTTAATATCCGAGAGGTAAGGCGCTCCTGTTTGGAATTAAATGTGTACATTAATATGATTAGTTTCACTTAATTTTTGTTTAAACCAACAAACGTATTTTAGAAGAAAACATAGTAGTCATTTTATTAAAAAGAATGCTTATATCACCTAAAATGACGCAACAATAAATGTGTCTGTTGAACTTGTGGTGTTTTGTTAATGCGAGAATTAAGAAAAATATATCTTAAAAAACATCAATAATAAATTTACCAAGGCAGGTGTCTTCATTTTAATGGAAAAAAATGTTTTGAACAATCAAAGTAAAATCGAACGAGTCGGACGCTTACACACAAAAAATATTTAAAAATGCGCTTAAAGAATATCGAATGAAGATGCACAACAGTGTTGGTTTATTCGTTCATAAATGTTTACAGAAAATAAAATTGTGTATTGAACATGACATATTTTGATCCACTTACCACTTCTAACGGTGGTGGCTGGTGATTTTGTAGGCTCTTTGTCCAGAGTAGGAGACCTAGTTGGCGTAATGTCATCTTTCACTCGAGAGCCCGAATCACCCATACACGGTTCTGCTACGGACACAGCGCCTGTCGTATAGGCATGTTTTAAAAATGCATTAAGGTCTACATTTCTTAAATTCATTAAAACAACATATTTTGGTGTTCTCTCTTTAATCACAGTTTCTTTACTTTATGTCGTCCTTGTCTTGCGGTCGCAATGTTTTCCATCCTCGGTTACCCAGAGATGATTTCACTCGCTACATCGACCCCTAGGACAATTTGTTGAATTTCCTTCGATTGACCGCTGAGCTAATACCATTATTTAATTAGTTTCATCCTCATTTTCGGATGAGCAAATGACCAATGCAAACAATTTACCTATGAGAGCGGTTATCTGATTGGACCGCACACTATAACGCTTCGTATCGATTTTCGAAAGTAGATTCAAATATGTTCTAGCTAATTGTCCCAGGGGTCGATGTAGCGAGCGGAATCACCCCTGGGTATCCGAGGATGAAGTTTTTCCATTTGTAGGTCAGACGAACACAATCAGAATACATCATTAAAATAACGATTATTAAGGAAAACGATTGAGTGAAACTTAGGAAAAGTGGCGTTCAAACAGAAATCGTTAGTTAAGTAACATGAATTGTTTTTTTGGGAATTAGAATAAGCTTACAATATGTTTCTTAATAATTCAGCTTTCCTCGTCTGTTTCAAAAATTATTTCTATTTAACAACACCTATTATAGGTATTGTAAAATATTTATGGCATACTAAGATTAAATTGACGCAGTTATTAACAGTGGTAAAAATACGTAACTATTGGATCACAACATAAAACACAAGCCACACCATATGCATGTTTACAATGCATAATGTTTTACCTGTTTTCATGTTTGTGTCAACCCTTGATAACATCGCTCTGTACCTTTCGGTATTCACCAATCCAAGTAGGAGACACTAGTTTGGCTTCAGTGACCTTGTTTTGAACGAATTCGTATTTAGGAACATTTGTATGTTCTTGCACAATTTGTTTAACGCTGTCCGTCAAACCGGCTACTTTCATAAGCGACCGATAGGAAGAAATAAACAACATTGTATCGTTGTTTTCGTTGTTTTCGATATCATCGGTAAGTCGGGTTGCTTCCATCTCTACCTCAGTAGATTGCTCCAACAGGGCAGCAATTTTGAATTTCGATGTTTGATTTGTAGATGCAATTTGTGACGTTAGTTCGTTAACATGCTCTTGAAGACTCTTCATTATTCTTTGTTGAATCGCGTTTACCTTTGCGATGTCTTCCTTCTCTGCATTGTCAACACAGCTTGACAGTGTTACCAGGTCGTCTTTCGTTTTAACAACCTCTTCCTTAAGTTGATTGATGCTAGATTTGATGTTCCGGTAGGCTTTGCTGTCAATAAAACCTTCGGCAACTCTTGATATAACCTCCATCTGACAAGGGTGTGTTTTCAGGACAGAACAATCGCCACAGTGTAATGTCCTGTGTTGAGGACAGAAGTACTTGATCAGCTCCTTGGGGTGTTCTTCACAAAACTCGCTTGTGTTCTCGTAGTCTTGTTCTGGTGAACATGACACATCTTTGGTTGGCATCTCGTCCTTTTCAAGCAGCCGATGTTGTCTTAAAGCCCTCGATCGGCGGTGAACATTTGAACACACATAACACAGGAACTCCCTGCATACCGTACAATATGTTTCAGCGGGTAGACACTCTCCGCCTTCGATGCATACCTGGCAGTATCTTTGATCCCGGAGAGGGGTAGGTGCACATTTCCCGGGGACCTCCAGATCCGACATGGTTATATCTGAATGAGAACCAATATTCGTATATGTTACTGTTATACATGCAGTTTTGCATATGACGAACAAGAGTTATTGCCCAAATCTCACCTCGGTCCAAGTAGTGCACGAAGAGCTAGTATTACCAGTCATATGTGCACATACGCCCTAACGACAAATGTTTGTCCTTGACTAAGAGGTACTCAAGTATACATAGATACAGACGAATATTATAAGATACAGGGTGTTGTGCTGCCAAAAACAGGGAAATATGGGAACAATCAATTAATAAATAATGGTGCGATATGCTCTTTTTCTGAACACGTGTACACATAATATTAATATTTGTTTACATGTAAAACATCGATCAGATATTTTTTTTAAAGTGTTTTTTTTCCTTTCAAATCATGATCCACTAACAAAACTCGTCCACACTCAATGTGCCATCAATTCCACATAATCATGTTAACTTTAACCTAAAACTTAACAATTATCTCCAGTTTAAACTTTATATGAAACATTGATATAGAGTAAGAACTAAAAATGAACATATGTTCACAGCCCTTTTTGTAGTCTATAATTAATTTTAAACAAACAATACTTGATACGTGTTTATAACTTTGATTAGCGGCCTACACTGAATACAGTTGTTACGGCTGAATGCATTGACTGCGAACCACCGATGCCTACAACCAACACAACGAATACAATGTAATCACCAAATATTCTGATGTAACAACGAATCCAACGAATTATCACATAATGTTCTTATGTAACAAATATAACTTCGGGGAAATATTGTGATGTTAATCTTGATAGAGTGTTTTCTTCTGATTTATTAAAACATGAACTCGGGAAGAACAGAGTAATGGGTCAAAACAATAACATCAAGGTATTGCAAATCTTAAAAGGATTTTACCCGCATGTTTATGTGATTGAGAAAAGATAGCAGCGACAATATGTTGCTGTTACGCAACTTAAAATCCCTTGTTTATCTTGGACAACAAACAACGTCATAGACATAGAATATGTTGTTAATGGATGTTAAGGCTTATAATGTATCGTAGTATGGGTTTTAGTCTAAATGTGATCAAAATATGTTGTCTTATAAGTGAATTTGTGTAAACGTACTTTAAGTTTAAGATGCAATACACATTTACTGTGTATCGTGAAGAAGTATCTCTATTCCATAATCGAAATTGTAATATTATTTTCTGTTCGTATTTATATTTAGTATTCAAAGCAAGACATACTATTTGAGACACTAGGCAATGGTTGGTATGATGTCGTAACACGATTACATATAAGGTGTTTTGGTTTTGATCATCCTCGCCTTCTTGGAACTACTGAGAGCTACACAGAAGATGTAGTTAAAGTATAATGTTATTTGTGATGGTTATATGTGAACTGCAAATCCTGATGTTTAAGCATAACTAATAATATGTATTAATAAAAACTGAGTTACCTTTATAATTTGACTGTATACTACAACTTCAGGATATTTTTTATCTTGCAACAACTATTTCTGGCATCACCCGACTATATTTTGTGTGAACATATGCTGTCCTTATTTAAAAAATATAAATATATAAGAAACACCGACCAAGCTACGTCCTTGAATAACAATATAACAGAGTACAAAGATATAATGTGGGTCGTGATTGTGTTATCTTATTTACAAATGATAAAACTGATAACACTACATTGTACACTGTATACCAATGGTGTAGACTAGATAAACATTGTGTCCACTGAATATTTGCAGTGATGGATACTACAGTTAATTGTTGAATGATAATTTGTGTCTTCATATTCATTACTCGCAATTTTAGTTTAAACTATCATGAAATACCATTGTCGTACACAGTGTACTTAATTGCATTACTGCATCTTAAAACATTTAAAATAAAGTCGATTCATTATTTTCATTAATTTAGTTTTTGAAACACTTATTCTCTATATCAACTGTGGTAAAAGCGTTTGCGATTGGCCCCCAAACCGACTTGCGATCAAAAAGGATGTGGGTGCTTTGGTGGCGTAGATACATGTTCTCTCAAAAGGTAGACTTGAGTTTACTGAAAACCTACATTTGTTCAAACTTTGGCTTGCGGAAGAATGGAAGTGTTCTTGTCATTTGGTATATTGTTTTTCTTTTTTATATTGCTCAGTTATTGTTTAACTGCTATGAGCAATCAAATCAATGTGTTTAAAACAGACAAGTATTTTATTTACTGCAAAACAGTTAACTTGCTATACACAGAACACCAAAAGTCTGTCTTTGGCGTAAAACGTGAATTAAAAATGTGATTAATGTGTTGATTTGATCATAAGTTTTTAGAAAACTCTACCCTGTGATAACACAAAGTTCTCTAGCTTTAAAATCGAATAGGTATTATTTGGAAGTAAATACACATGGTGTTGATGGAAATGTTGACCTTAAGATCAAAGCTAGTATCGAACACCATAACAGTTAGAATCGATATCAAATACTCTCAGCTGAAATCGGTGAGAGAACATGTATAACAATACATTTAGCGCGTTAAGTTAAAATAGGTGAACTTTGATAATTACCTTCTGTAATATTACTTAATCGTTAATTATAAGTTAATTACTTTACAAGTTAACTCTAACGTTGGTTTTACAGTTGTAAGAGACACTTTGCGTTCAATCAGTTCTGTACTGTTTACGTCACCTACGTTATCTGATACACCGGCTACACTGAAAAGCATGTCTAGCTAACTTAATAATAGTTTTATACAAAACTGGAGAGTAATGTTATAATTTAGAGATATAAAATACGGAGAAAATATCGAAAGCTTACCTGATGTGTTAATATTAGCAGCGTCACACAAAATGAACGATGTGTACCACTGCGATTAAAACTTTACACTTTGGACCGTAAGTGATAATTATAGTATCCTAAAAAACGCAATGACATATCTGTCGATCAGTGCAAAGCGGCTGTCAATATAGCTATACCTGTAATTAGGTTATTGACGAACAGTAAGTCGGTTTCAAAATAAATGCATTCACATTTCCAATTTTAACTGAACGTTAACTTAACGTTTGACTTGCAAGTTAGGTGTTTTTGTTCGTGTGTCCATCCTTAAAGTCGAAATAGTTATATAACTTCTGTCGCTCCAATGCGTTGGTTAGGTGGGGTAGAGGTACCGCAGTGCGTTGCTCGATGACCAGTCTGTGATTTAATTGTCCTAAAATGATTTTTTGTTGGCATCTTCGTTATGTATTATAGAGTTTTCACTTCTTAGACCAATATCTCACTTTGTACGCTCATATTTTACAATATTTCAAACTATGCTGTAAATTTTATAATGACATAATTTGTCAGACAACAAAAAAACCATACAAAATGGACAAACAAAAATAGCCACAGAGTAATGCAGATCCTATTGATGCAAAAACAGTGTGTGTGTTTATGTTTTGGTCTTCTGAGCCGACAAATAGACTAGAGATTATATTTTCTCAACACTTTTCACAAAAAGAACAACAACGTTTGATAACGAGGTGCAAACGTAAGGGGGGAGGGGGCAAAGTTGCTAACAAATAGGTTCTATGTAGGGACATTATAAAAACAAATGAATGCAATAACATTGTCTGCTTACTATTTGTGGTCTCCTAAGCCGACGCACCGACTGCTTGTTAATATCGTTGCAATATTTTTCACTTACAAAAAAACATAGCACCGTTTGATAATTATTAATGATATTTTAATAGCTTTGTTTAGTGAACAGTGTAGCAGTTGCAAATAAAACCTTTTCTGTTTCAAAGAAGGACTATATTCAAGCAGAGACTTAGCTTACCCCGTGTGACACAATTTACTCCAGAGATTGGTTTAACTAACCCCCGGAGGTGGGGTAAGTCGGGCAATCAGAATGACCAACTCTAATCATACATTGTGTCCATAAGTGAAGTAATTTAAAGATAAAGAATACCACAATATGTAATGAAAAGATTATATGTAAAGTCCATAAACAGAGTTTGGCAAAGAATTAAAAATTTTTTTATGAAAAACAAGCCTCACAGAGCTCAGCTAACCCCGCCTTCCCCTACTTAAAGGAGCTAGAGCACAAGCAATTGGGTTGAAAAGTACAAATGTACTTATCTTTAAATATGATTTAGGTAAGAGTGTTAGCAAAAAAATATGATGTAAAATGGCTGACACTAACAAAAATCTTGACAACATATTTAAAAACACAAGAAATGCATGTAATGTGAGGTAAAACCTTTTTGTGTCCGTGGACACGAAAATGATTTCCCCTCATAATGAATGGTATATTGGAAATGGGTGTGTTTGTGAACATTTTTCTTCAAAACTAGCGCGTGGTACCTACTGATTTTGCTAAATTACGCAGTTATTTTGACTTTTAGGAAAAGTTTAGATTCTTCCCATGTTAATGCCCAAACCGTGCTCTGGTGACTTTAAACGTATACATGTACAATTATACGTACCCGTTTTAAACCAAACGTTTCGGCACTGCATAGTATAACTATATCATAGTATGTTCGACAACTAGAACTACTTTTCTAGCCCTATATCACCACTCGTATGGCATAAAATACATACCTATAGCTTTTTAATTAATCCAATACAGATGTGTCTTTTGTGACAAATTAACTCATTGCCGATCGACCACATGTGTGCATAAATTT
>Ga0224511_10000489_pt1 | contig 19135 bp, 12 predicted proteins | sample SF_May12_sed_USG_2_FD_169988 | JGI IMG/M metagenome (GOLD analysis project Ga0224511, IMG submission 169988) | Sediment microbial communities from San Francisco Bay, California, United States - SF_May12_sed_USGS_8_1 | ecosystem: Environmental > Aquatic > Marine > Sediment | place: USA...
ATACCATTTTTATGCAAACTGTGCTCTGGGGGCTATAAAGGTCAAACATCTCACCAGCTCGGCGGCGGACGTCGGCGATTCTGTCATCCATGCGCCAGTCGGACGATCGCTTCTTGATGTCAAGGTCATCTGACCCTCCCCGCCTCACCAGGACGGCCAGTTCCTCCCGATCACGTAAACTCCTATCCTGCAGCACGGACAATGCCCGCCGCGTCTTGTCCACCATGCCGATAATGCACGACAACATCTGAAAACATAGCCAAAACATCGAATCATAATCACTATCAAATCATTTAAATAATAATTTTGTAGTAATAGAAACTTAAAACAATACCAACATGTTAGTTAATTTTATAAATGATGTTGAACACATTTTTAACCATAAAAAATCCAACAGTTGTTAGGGAAGGCAAATTACCGTTTCCACATGTCTCCAGTCTTCATCATATCGCTCAAGAGGATCAAACGCCGACTCTGAGCGACCAAAATCTGTAAAAATCATTTCATAAATCTAAACATAAGCATCAGCAACAAAACTTTAACATGTTAAAACAACTTAAATTTACAACAACTTAATAGAATAGGTTCCAAAATGCAGAAACTTGATATTTTTCTTTTGTTTGTATCTAGGCAATACATACGGAACAAAACTTAATGTGAAAAAACGGAGTCTTCAGGTTGCACAGCCTGTTTGGGGAAAATAGCAGCCTCAGTTTAATAGAAGCTGTTCATCAATAATAATGAAAGATGCTACACCAATGACGCTCACTAGCACATGTCAAAAACATAACACAACATGTAAAAGTGGGATGACGACTTACTGAACTGGAAGTGTCTGTCTCGGCCCTCGAAGTCTCGCTCCCGGTGGTCAGCCCTGTCCTTGTCACGCTCCAGCTTCTCGCGTTCACGCAGCTCCCGCGAGAGGCTGATGTCCTCGAGCCTGATTGGTCCGTTGGAGAGGTTGAGGATGCCGTTGGGGGAGATGCGGCTGGATGCGTGCGGACTGAGGGGCTGGTGGCGCTTGGCCGGGTGGGGGTCGTGGCCGTTCTCATGACGACTGTAGACACGAGGGGAAGTGGTGTTATACAGCACATATTAGCTTCATATAATTTGAAACAAACATTAAAGTTCTCTAATAGTTACACAAAATACGCATAGTAAAAATAGTAAACAGTAAAACAAATATTTTAAAGCAAGAAATAATTAATTTCTAAAAATCTATGTACCATTTAAACATGAATCAATACCAGCAGCTAGCCTACGCCAAAACCCACACATACCTGTCGGGGGACAGTCGTTTGCCATTCTCGTTGATGGTGGGTGGGGGGTTTTCCTGAGGCTCCAGAAGTGGGGACTGAGCGGCGTTGAACAGCACGTGCTCGTTCTGAGAGAGGTAGTGCTGTGGCGTCTGTTTCGCCATTCGCGCCAGGTGCAGTAACTCTCGCTGCAGTAACGGCAGGTTTGCCTGGAGATGCGATGGTTTCACATTATTAATGATATTAAGTGGTGCGTACCTTTAGCATTTTCTTTAAATAATCAATTAAAATTGTATCAGATACAATTTTTGGAGAGTGGTCAAATAAAAAAAAATGTTTGTTTCAAAGATTGTTAGAAAATTTAAATGTTTTTTGTGATGTATACTAAATAAAACCACAACATATTTTTTACATGTTTGTCCAAGAAAAAAATACTTGTACGAAAATATATTTACCGAATATTATCTTTTATTATTAAACAGCTACTCTCACATAAATATCAGTCCTACCTTAAGAAATGGAATAACAAAAGGTCGTAGAGGGAAGTTTGTAGCCTCCTGAAGTTTAGAATGGAATTCTTCGATGGAGAGGTGCGAGTTCTGAAAAAGAGGTACATTGCACTGAATTCCTGTTTGATATAAAACTGGTTTAAACCCTCAAATGAAAGTCATTGACAGTACCAAGGAGGTAACATAACAGTTCTTGGAGAAATCATTTCAATAAATAAAATAATGAATAAAAATAAAAAATACATATAAAAAGTTAATTCTAAATGTCTGTTCCGTCTTGAATTTAATGCATGTTTCGTGTTGTTCTAAGGGCCATTTTGTCATGGTGCCTTTAAACCTGACCCTATCTACATTGTTTGCAACATTTTTTCTTTGAACTTCTCTTCGATTTATATTGACAATACCAAGACGACCACGACCATGTAGCAACTCACCACAAGTCCCAGCACAAGGGCCCGGACTCGCTCCCCGATCTCAGGTGAGATGTCTGAGCCAAACTGCTGCAGCGTCGTAAGAAAGCGCTTGAGCTTGGAGAGCTGGCGCGCGCCGCAGGCCGGTGGCAGCTGCTGGCTGGAGGAGGAAGTGGTTGTCGCCGTGGGCGAGGGCACCTGGCCGTTTGTCATACCCGGCGTCACCGGCGACAGCTCACCTAGCAACAGACACAATCATTGACTTGATATGTGATTTCACTCTCCAGCAAATCTACTTAATAGTGAAAAAAAATCATTGTAATTATAAAGTTAAAGTTAAAATGAAAAAATATTTTTTATTCTGATATTTATCTAAGTTTGTGTTATTTGTGTATTCAAGTGACTTGAACACTTTTTTGTTTTTATAAGCAAACCCAAACAAAATAATCACACACAAATCTCACTACATTTAGTACATACAAAAATTAATAATACACATACAAAAATAAAATAATATTACACATAAATTACCACTAGAAAAGAACATTTGGAGTATAGAGTCCTTCATGGCAGGATCAAGTGATCGGAGCTGTGCTATGGCCAGGGCTTTATACCCAGTATCCATCTACGACATACTAGGGTGATAATGAATGACCACGCAGTGGCCAACGTCATCTAAGATGCACTCAATCTCAGGCCAATAATGGCAGTATACATACTTGCTGACAGTTTGGACCTAGGTCTTCCTATATAAGAAGTAATAAAAAAATGTGCTAATGATCACTTGCATGACGACATCTGTCTTTATGACGCCAAACAATGCAGCTGTGTACTGCTTTTTCCATTCTAAAACCTGTGTCCAGTTATCACCATAAAAGTAGTGCGAACCATCTGCACACTCAAGCCTCTTTTCAGTAAAGGCATTGCTCGGTACCTCAGGGACAGAAATGAAGAGTTTTATCTTTACATTATATGCCATAACGCACTTGGTCCCATTAAAATTAGATAGGTTGTTTTTTGTGTAATGTAAGAAGTAACAACAATGCAATGAATACTGTTTGCTCACTCCAGGCTGTCAACTGCACCTCTACGAAAAAGTAGGAAAAAAGTAGGAACATTTTTCATGAAAAAGTAGGAGAAAAATAGGGAAAAAAAAAGGAAGTTGATAATAAAAAGTAGGAGTTTTAACTCACAAAGAGGGACTTAATTTCAGATGGAAATAAATCAAGCAATATATGAAAGGGTTAAAATAATTTTATTAAAAGGTTTGAAGAATGCAATTAGCATATAAACAGTTAGATTATGTAAAAACAGTCAGAAAATCTCAAACTGGTTTATTTGCCACTTGACAGTGATCATGTAACACACTGATAAGAATAAAAATTAACAGAAATTAGGTTTCATTAGTTGCACCAGACTACTTCTAAATTACAATTAAAGCATAACATGATGAAAATGTTTTTCAGGGTAATCAAATGTCTTATATCATACAACATCAAAACTAAGAATTTTTAATTAAAAAATTGGACATTATTTGGTTGAAATGTCATATTTATCCAAGTTAAATGGTATCCTCATATAGTGACTTCCAAGCAAGTTTGTCTGTTATAGCATATGTCTTTTATAAGAAATGACATTTCACAAAAGTTCTTAAAAAAGACTTTGTTAATCGAAAAAAGTCATAGTTATTGAATGTGCCATGAGATAATGATAAGCATGAGCTTGATTTGTGTGCAATGCTCAAATGTAAAACCATAACTGATTAGTGATATAACAGATAGAACTATTTGACAACGGTATGGAAAAAGTGTGTAATTTGAATACATGTCAGAGTTTTCAAACTTGACAGGTGTCCTAATAATATACTCCTCAAAATAATTAAAGGACCACAAAATGAAAGTGGTACAATTTCTATTATTTATTTTGTACAAAGAAAACAATTTATTATAGGAACTACTATATATCTGTAGTTAACAAATGTAAAGAAATTTACTATCAAATTACAGTGGTAAACCCGTGAGGGGTCAAAAGGTGTGGTCACTACCGAAATTTGAACGTTTGCATATCGGTGGGTGGGGCATGAAATTTCATAAAACAGCACTGTAACATGTTTCAGGCCACACTAAAAGTTAGGCAAATAGAGCGCGTGGCCACCTCTAACATAGAAAACAACCGTACATATACAAGTGAAGCTGCGAATCAGTTTTCTGAAGAAGGACAAACTCTTGCCAAATTCTAAATGAGCGCGTTTGCGAGGTCATCCCGCATCTGTGGTTGAGCTGGCCGAGCACTTGTATGTTTTTGGAGTTTGTACCATACATGCTCTTGTTAGATTAACATGAGGGATATCAGGCCAGTCCATACATCCTATTCCTTTCGCGCTCATTGACAAAACCAGCCGGACACGGACGGGCGTTTCCGTCCATAAGCACAAAGTCCTGGTCCACAGCACCAGCATAAGGATCACAAATGCCTTATTGATCTCATCTCGATTGTGGAACCCGGTCAAATCTCCTTTAAGTATGGCGTACAAGTCAGTAAAACAATCATAAGAGACCCCACCCTAACCAATAATGACGCACCACACAACCTTCACTTTTCTGGGCGCAACCTTATTCAAATTGATCTTTCTACCACCGCACACGTCTCCAACCATTATTGAAGGAAAGAAATTGGCATCAACAGTAAACATTGTTCATCAATATACACAAAATCAATAGGTGAACTTTTTCAAAATACTGCTCCGTAATAGTGGTTCTTAACTTTTTTTGAGGAGTATATTTGTTTCTGTTACAAATATTTAGTATTAATTTAGATTGAGCTATATCAGTTTTGTTTGATAAGTTACTAAACATGTAATGGGTTAAACAAACTAAATTGTTAAATGGTTGTGAAAGTTTATACAGGCGTGAGTGTAGTCGTACATTTAAACCCTTTTTTAGGTAAAAGTTAATTTAAAACAATATGTTAAGAAATGTTTATCACAGAGGTTTCATATTTTACATGCTGATTGGTATTGGTGGGGACAAAGGGTAAGGTCACAAGGGTGTCACTTTTGTAGAAACAATGTAAACATGTTTTTGCTCTTGAAAACTGTTTATAACATAGGTTTTGTATTCCACATTCTAATTGGTCGTGGTGAGAACACAATATCTGATGTTTTTTAGTATAAAGGTCAAGGTTACATGGTTCACTATTGTGATTAACTATGTAAACAGTTTCGACTAAACAACTTACAAACTATTAAATATAAAGTCTGAAGGCACTTACCCCATACCTATTCACAAAGTCAAATGTCAATCATGACATTCAATATAAACCTTTTTAAAACAGGTTCCCTGTACTTATTTTCCTTTTATCAAATCCCTTTCTGACAGAAGGAGCCAGGTGGACATATGTGTCGTTCGACATTTCTTGTTTAATTACTGGTTACACATATGTAGTATTAAAATAGAATGAACTATATTTGGTTAAACAAACTAAATTGTTAAATATTTTTGTTGGCCTTAAACTTGTCATAACTACATTGTTTACAACATTCTTTCTTTGACAACTCTTCAATTTATATTTGAAATACATGTAGTTCATACAGTGTAGTTAGGACATACATGTATACCATTGATTTCATGTGAAAGTTAATATTAAAAATATGTTTGAAATTTTCAGCTACATCAGATAATGAATGTAAAAGGTACTGGCTGTCTCAACCATGGAAAAGTCTCACAGTGGAATTTCGACAAGACAAGGATACACAAATGCAAACGTTTACAATGATGGGCAACATATTGCGGGAACTACAATACATTTTCCAACACGAACTAGATTATGCAAACACTGTTCTCCATAATATGTGTGTATACATCGTTAGGAAAACAGATGACTTCAAAATACAGTTAATTAGCGAAGAAGAGTATACAGAAGATAGAATAAAAGCCGAATTACAAAAACTAGCACTTAAACCAAAATCCTTTTCCTTTAAATTGGACCCTGTTAATCGTCCTACGCACATCATACCCAGCCAAATTGCTGATAAAAAGGCAATTGCGTTTTATGAACACGGGGAATTTTACTGTGTAGCAAGAGATGATGATGTTCTGGATGACTTGTTAATTAAAATGGACTGCAACGAAATAGAGACAATTGACTTGACGAAAAGTGAACTTGACCTTATTTCATTGGGAATTGAGCATGCAGGCATTCATCCTAACCTCAAGAAGGTTGAAGTGGACGAAACAAACACACCTAACAGGTGCGTATTCAGTTGGCGAGGGAGAAAGAAAGCCGATGCTGTAGATTTAATTAAATCTTATAAAAGCCAATGCAAAAAAGTTGAGATAGTCTTCGAATCTTTCAATGGAGAATCAAGTACCGATTGGACGAATTTAGCAATCGAATTCATGTTTGAATCAAAGAGCAAATTGAAATTGGGTTATTTTGAACAATTCAAAAAGTCACTTTATGACAAAAACCTACAAAGACAATTCGACAAATTGTGCCGTGCTAAAGGCCAATATAGAGCCAGATATTGTGCGCTAGAACATTCGGACAAAAAGATTTGGTTGTACAGTCCAGAGGATGATGCGTGTGTGGCAAGGTTGAAAAGTGACATAGAGGGTTCCATCTCAAAGCATTGTGTACGTAAAGGCCTTCGCGACGTCCCAGCTATGAGGGACTTTTTGCAAAAACACCAATTGAAATGTATAATAAAGAAAGACACCATCATTTGCACACACGATTTAGATGTTGCCATTGTTACAATCCTTTCACATATCCCCAATTCTGCCTCAACGGAGCCGTTTGCACAAGCAAAACATGACGGTAATGGTATTCAATACTCGGAGCGGGACAGTGTTAATAACGATTATCAAACGGTAAATCGGTTTAATAACCAACCGCATCTTATATAATTATATTTTTATTATTAACATGGCATACATCTAGGGGCTACTAAACCAGGGACCCGGTCTCCGATGTGACCCAAGTCGAGCTTTTGTGATGGCCCATTGTCCGTCGACCATCGTCCGTCCGTGCCTCCGTTCGTGCGTCCGTGAGTGCGTCAACAATTTCTTTAAACAACTTCTCCTCTGAAACCACTCATTGGATTTTGATCAAACTTCACAGAAATGATCCCTATGTGTTCCTCTAACAAAGTTGTTCAAACCGTTCCGGTTGGTTGCATAAGTAGATCACGGGGTCAAAATGCAATTTAAAAAAATCTTCTTGTCTGAAACTACATGACCCAGAGCTTTCATATTTGGTATATAACATCATCTAGAGGTCCTCTACCAAAGTTGTTCAAATTATGCCCCTGGGGTTAAAACTGACCCCGCCCTGGAGGGTCACAATTTTACATTAAATTATATTAGGAAAATTTCAAACGACTTCTTCTCTTGAACCGCTTATGGTTATATGACAAAACTAAACAGGAATGGTGCCTGGTTAGTCCCCTACCAAAATTGTTCAAATGGTTCTGATTTGTTGCATAAGTAGGTCACGGGGTCAAAAAATATGTTTTCAAAGTGCAATTTCATATTTGGTATATAGCATCATCTAGAGGTCCTCAACTAATATTGTTTAAATTATGCCCCTGGAGTCAAAATTGACCTTACCCCGAGGGTCACAATATAACATTGAATTATATAAGGAAAAAGTCTATCAACTTCTCCTAAACTGCTAACAGGAATTTGACCAAACTTTACAGGAATGGTCCCTGTGTGTTCCCCTACCAGAATAGTTCAAATAGTTTCGATTGGTTGCATAAGTATGTCACGGGGTCAAAAACTAGGTTTTCAAAATGCAATTTTATAAAATCTTCTCCGAAACTACTACTACTATATATGTAATATCAGCTAGTGGCCCTTAACAAAGAATGTTAAAAATATTCCCTTAGTGCCAAAGGGGCCTCATAAGGGGGCTCATCACTTTTACAAAGAGTGATATAGGAACATGTAAAACTCTCTTTTGTATTAAAAGAGTTTTGACAAAAAACAAATTTTGGGCCGGAGATCTTTATGCGCAAATAAACGATTTGACTTGAGTTGTATACTGTGTACTATTTTAATATTACAAATAATTATATTATATGTAATATTATATAATGTGTTATAAATACCTAAAAATATAACATTACATATATAATAAAACTACATAATAATTATTTAACAATAAATATTATATATACTATAATATATAATAAAAATTAAATATAATTGAATATCTTGTAGTAAAATATAAAATAATAATTTCCAAATACTCTATCAATAACAATACGGTACACATCGCAACGCTATCAGTTTATAGCCAGGAGCAAGGAACAGTACCAACTGCTAAAACCCGAGGCCGGGTACTTTCGGCTCCCTTCGCTTTACGGCTGATTCTGGGGTAGTAGCCCTCGTACTTGTAGGTCTTTCTTAAAAGTCGCTTGTGGGGAAGAACTTCTACGAAGATGCAGTCAGTTATGATTAGTGACCATTATTCTAGTTCCAACAATTAAACAATTTTTATTTGTATTTGATGCAAATCAACTGAAATATAACATTTTGTTTGATAAAAGAAATATTTATGCTAGCACAGGTAAAGACATATACATGTACAATATACTAAGCAATTGTTTTATTGATTTAAGGTTACGTCGAAGGATCAGCATTAGATAATACCAAACCAGAAAATAAGGAAAATAACTTGGGGTCTACGAAAAGGTAGGACCTTATCTTCAGAGTATTTATACTCTAAGAATTATGAAGTTCAATGGCATTCTTGATGTCTTAAAGAAAGTAAACCACTGACTGGAGATGAGCTTATTGGGTTGATTAATGTGTATAATGATACTGTTATCTGACTGCTTGTTTTGCTAACACTAAAAACGAAGGACGTGTCACAAGTGTTTATACCGAAGAGAAATATCCGTTTCACTTTTAACATATAGTCAACAAAAATAATATACACTTAATAAACATAGGTCTTCTTATCCATATTGTACAGAACAGATAGTGCGGTGTCAAGAGTTACATCATATTTGTATCATTTAAAATTATGAAATCATTTGTACAAGACGCAATAGCTTTTCATTTATGTCTGGGTGTAAAAACGGAAATCACAAAAACGGTTACATTTATAGATGGAATTTTATATTTTAAAACGCTTCAGCGACTTTTGAACGTCACGTCCGATTTTGATGTTACGTTAGCATTTGTTTTTTTAAATGTTTCAACCTTGCTTGGAAATAACTGAGATTTTAAACCTAATGTATAAAAAACACTAAATTTATCAACTATTTACAGAATCTTCTGCACGTGCAGAAGGCTTTTAGAACGCGTTTTTGACGCTCCTGAATGAAGGACAATCTAAACAAGCTAATTTTAGAACGGTTTGCTAAACATATTTTTTTATTTATTTTTTAATATAAGATAAATGCATAACAAGCAGTCAATAAATATTTTTCCAAAAACAATCAATTTCGGAAAGCGTTTGTTTTTTTGTTGTTGATTAAAAAATATATTAAAAATATACGAAAAGGATACATTATCTCAAATCGACAACAGTATCATTCAACCATAAATATGAACATTATTTAACAGAGCTGACCGGAAGTGCATGAATTAGTACGCTGAAATCGCGTTATTTTTTACCTGACAGAAATATTAAGAACGCAGCTGAAATTGCTCGTCGAATTTTAGCATAATTGATTGTATTTCGTTGCGCTTTTACTTTGCAAACGTTTATTATACAATAATTCGTTACCGTGGTAACATAAACAGTAATAAAGAAACTGTTCAAATGCTACATGGGGCATTAGCAATAATAGTCAGTGTATTTGTATATTGGTATTGTGATCTAAAACGTGTGTATTTCTTTTAAAGTTAGTAAATAATAACTGTTAATTGACATTTCTTATTGTTTGCAGGGCAATTCAATGTGAACTCGACTTGAATGAAGTTCCTGACGACATCAAATCATTGAGAGATAAAATACACCAACTGAAACTAGAGAGAAGGCTGTTTGAGGAATCGGTGGAGAAAGACAGAACCGATAAAGAAAGTGCATTTGAGAATGAACGACTAGAACATCAACAGCTTGTTCAGCAGATAACTGGACAAAAAACAAACATTAACCGCCCATCTCATGGAGGCAAATCGAGATATCCAAGATTTAAAGGTTGAAAAGCAGAGGCTAACCAAACAAAGTGATGATATGCAAGACAAGTAAGTAGATCGATTTTATAGAAAATAAAACTATGAACTTCAGACATAATTATTATTATTATTATGACTTAATGTGTGGCAATTTAATGCTACTTGCTATTTAAAAGCTACCATATTGGCCTATAGCTTTGCTTATTCAGTTACTGCAAGTGTTTCTGGCTCCGTAGTGTCATCTGATCTCACCATCATAAGAGTTTTTTACAACCGCAACATCTAACCTTCCCTGTGTGAGTCATCGCATTCTCGATAATTCCACAACTATTCTTTAGTTTATTCACCATTTCTTTTTAAAATATCTATCACTATTTAATCTTTTCCTCAGCTGTAGATATCTACAACTGAAGAAGAGATTAAAGGGGGTATATAGCAATGAGCCTGTTGGTCTGTCTGTCAGTCGGTCCGTCAGGCCGTCCGGGCGTCGGAATGTGGTTTTTATACACAGTTGTAAAACATAAAACAATTTTAATTTGAATTACAATAGACTGCCCCCTTCGAGAAAGTGGGGGGGGGGCATATTGTTTTGCTCATGTCCGCCTGTCTGTCGGTAGACCAAATGGTATCCGCTCATTATCATGAGAACTACTTATCACAGAGCTTTCATACTTCACATGCTGTTTGCTCGAAAAGGTATTTTGATAGAAGGGTAATTAATAAGTACTTAGGACCTGTTATTAAAAGGTTCATATTATCGTAGTGGGATACATGTAATTGACATGATGTGACTTCTTGAATAGGTATGGGGTTAGTGCCTTCATGCTTTATAATCAATAGTTTTTTTAGATGTTCAGTAGAAACTGTTTACATAGTTGATCACAAAAGTGACCCATGTAACCTTGACCTTTGACCTAGTGAACTTAATCTCGAGAACTATTTATCACGGAGGTTTCACATTTCACATGCTGATAGGTCTTGGTGAGCACTAGAGCTGTGTCGATATATCGATAAACCGATTTATACCGGTTTTTCGCAGTACGATACGGTTCGGTTATCGGTCTCGCAGCGTATCGATACAAAGGGAAGCAACTCAAACTTAAAATTTGAAAAATATGAGGACATGACCGCCATTGATTTTATGTTTACTAGGTAAAAAGTCAAGGTCACAATGGTCACAAAGGTCACTTTTGTAAAAAAAATAAAACGATTTCCCTTCAATTCTTGAGAACTGTTGCATATAGAGCCTTCATATTTTAATGCTCATTGGTCGTGTTGAAGATTTTGTGTTTACCAGGTCAAAGGTCAAGTTCATAAGAGTCACTTGTAAAATAATGGTTTCCGCTCATTATCTTAAGAACTATCACAGAGCTCTTATATTTCACGTGCTGTTGTATCTAGGTGAGAACATGACCTCTATTCATTTTGTGTTCACTGTGCTAATGGTTAAGGTCACAAGTGCCTCTTGTTTAAAATACCTATTAAACGACTTTACTTCATATGATGAGGACTATTGCATATATAGCGCCTTCATATTTAAAGATGTTAGTTCTGTATATACCCTTATAATTAGTCACACATTTTGCAATATGTTAAGTATACTAATTAAATCAACAATGCAAAAGAAATCGCAAAATTATGTGACAAATAATGTGTTTTTGGACATAAAAAACAAACAATAAAACAAAAAGTCAAACATAAAAACCATTGCCGGACCTCTCGCACCCAAAGCGGATGCGTAAACTCTGCACCACCGAGTCAACTGAGAGTAACGATTGCAGGCAAGATATTTAACTGTTTCGACGCAAAGGGTCGAAAAGTAAAGCCGAAATTGCGGGCCACATTTTTTCAACAAATATTTTTTTTCTGTAATATTTTTACATGCATAGATAACTATATCTGGGAGTTGCTCATATTTATGGGAGTAGGTTTTACTGCTTAAATATGGTTAAAATGTATGATGTAAACAATTCTGAACTCAAAGATATAGGAATAGCATCTTTAACATTTTGATTGGTCTCAGTAAGAACATGACCCCCACTTAATTGGGCACCCTTTGTCAAAGGTTAAGGTAAAGCCTAACTTTAAAAATATGTAAAATGGTTTCCAATTACTTTTTGAGAACTATTCATAACAGAACCTTGATTCACAAATAAGTTCAGATAAGGTTTCGATCCCTATTGATTTTGGGTCCAAAAGTAAAGGATTTTTCTTTATTAAAATGAGTCAAATTGGTTTGTGTACTCAACTTGAAAGCAATTCTACCCAGAATATATTTATGCCATTAATCAGGTCAACCACTTCTATAACATGAACTTGTTTATTACAGGTTCCATGTATACCAATCAATAACTTTTTTATCCAAATATCGGTTCCAACCATGGAAGCTGGGAGGGGGGGCATATGTGTCGTTCGACAATTCTTGTTCGTTTACAGTTAGTAAATTATAGTTGTTAATTGACATTTCCTATTGTTTGCAGAGCAACTCGTTATGAACGCAACATGATAAAAGCTTTTGATGACGTCAAATTATTGAGAGATGAAATACAACAACAAAAATTAGAGAGGAGGCAGTTGGAGGACTCGGTTGAGAAAGACAGAAGAGATAAAGAAAGTGCCTTTGAGAATGAACAACGAGAACATCAACAGGTGATTCAGCAGTTGACTGATCAAGAACAAGCAATGACCGCCCAGATCTTGGAGGCGAATCGAGCTGTCCAAGATTTAAAGGTTGAAAAGCAGAAGATAACCAAAGAAAGAGATGATATGCAAGACAGGTAAGTATTTTTCAAGAAACTCAAAATGAATATTTAATGCTTACTAGAGCTTATTGTGTTGCAGTTGAGGACGATGAATGTCACCTGTCATTAAAATACTACAGTAGTGAAACTTCAACTTTACATTATATTGTTGTGATTTTAGCTATCTGTGACAAGCTATTGTTTAAATAATGATATTTTAAATTCGAAACTGTATGCATAGATTTTACAAATAAGGCTCAGAGTTGCTTGTCATTAGTATTGCCACCTAATGATGTATAATATTATATTTCTTTAAAAGTTACCTAGTAAATACAATTTTAATTTTAATTTACATTTTTCTATTGTTTATAGAGCATTTCAATGTGAACACAACATGAATAAAGCTTTTGATGAAATCCAGTTGTTAAAAGATAAAATAAAACAACTACAATTAGAGAAAAGGCAGTTTGAGGAATCGGTTGAGAAAGACAGAAGAGATAAAGAAAGTTCATTTGAGAATGTACGACGAGAACATCAACAGCTGATTAAGCAGATGGCTGGGCAAGAAAACGCATTAACCGTCCAGCTCATGGAGGCAAATCGAGATATCCAAAACCTGAATGTTGAAAAGCAGAAGCTAGTCAAAGAAAAAGATGATATGCAAGACAGGTAAGTATTTAAAAAAAATGTATTTCGTACATAAGTTTAACTTATTGAGTGGCAATCTAAGACAATAAATGCAAAGACAAAAAAAGTTGGTTTTCATAAGTTGTTTTGCCACATTTCGGCAACAAATTATTTATATAGACAGTTTTCATCGCCTTAAGATTAACCTCAACCTGTAGAATGTGAATTTTGATGACGTGAAAAATGCATAAAACTAATATTCAAATCCGAAGGATTCGAAAGCAACCAATTGTCATAATGCCGTTTTCAGCGTTTTCAGTATGCCCCACTTCACATAGTGAAGGGGGTATATAGGTTTTGCACGCTTTTTGAATATATACTTTTATATTCTCTATAAACCTAACACAGCTGAAGAATAGTAGTGATATCAACATAAATTATTATATATGGATATAACTCTTTAAGAAAGAGTGCAGTGCACAAGAAGTACAACTCAAATCATTTGAGCTATTTTTGAATTCACTCATTTGGAGATATTATTGACACGAAAGTTCAAATGCAGACAGATTTTACTAAGGCAAACTTCAGTGCTTAATCTATAAACACCATAATGCAGTGGCCTTTTGCCCTTTGGAATTTTTAACTCTTATATTTTTCAATTGAATCTGTGAAGCATTTGGAAGGAGTACAGTGTACATGACATACAGGGTTAAATACTTGAGTTAGTGCCAGTTGTTAACACTAAATGTAACACTTTCACTTTCTTGATTAAGCTTAATAGCTATTGCCGTTTGTTTTTATTTTAGAAGTTTAGATTATAATATCCAGACAGCTATATTTCCTAAACAATATGCCCTAACGACTTAGCCTGTTTCCCTCAAATGTTCTCATAATTTATAGTTTTATACTTTTTAATACTATTTAATGTTGTCATAGAGTAGATAAAATAGCTGAACAGCTTAAGGATGTCGATATTGCCGATCTAAGCGACCCAAATCGTCCCATGAAGCTGGCACAGAAGTTTGGGGAGATTTATGATGACACGTGGACGGATTCATATGAAAAACTGGAAGAGGAACTAAAAATGCCCGAACAATCTGCTGTCCAGTTTCTACTCGAAATGTTGCAGGTAACATAAATGAATACCTAGTAAAAATATGTATTACCTGTTAACATAAATTATAAATTATATTATTAGAATTTAATATAGCTCAAAACTTTGCATTAAATACTTAACTTAAATCCTTTGTTGATAATATAAAAGCATAAAATCTACACCACTAAAATATGGCATCCAAGAATCCAACACGAAGCATGAAGTAAATGATAACAATATATAAGAGGTTTTACTCGAACCATTGAAATATATAATAATTGTGATTTTCCACATGGCAATATTATAATTATATAAATATTTATAATAATAACTGACAACTTTTCCTGTAAAGGAAGCCTATGTCTTTTGCACTTCGGTTGCTGAAAGCCAGTTGCAACAGCTGAAGCTCTGTGCTCTACGTCCAACTGACATTGCTGATAAGCCCGATGTAAGTAATTTTTTAGAATGCCATGTCTCATCCAGATTTGTTAATATTCTACTTTTTAAATATTAATCAAGCAGTAAATCGTTCACATGTTTATGTTTCCATTCATTACGTTTAAACCAGTTACACAGCTTTGTACTGCACATGGTATTATCAGTTGCATAAGTGACCTTCTAAATATCTAATTATCTCCCTAATAAAATGACAATTTTGAATTTTGTTTGTAATTGAAATGAGCAAAATTGTGAAAATACTGCATGATTTATACTTCTTTGAGGAGAAGATCCATTTATGAATGCCAATTATGTACGCTGATAGTCACCTTTTCATGTTCAAACAACAAGCAATCTTGTTAAATTAACATATGTAAAATGTTGTTTTGTCGTTTTTTAGAAGTACCATTTTCATGCCATAAAAACATAACAACAATTGTAATTAGTCATTAATTAGCCTAAACAATTGATTTTACGCGGGCCAGCAGAACTCAAAATATACTAAGTATATACATTAGCAGTATTGAACTTCGTACATTAAAGGGGCACATGTTAGAGTTTTATAAGAGAAACTTATCAATGTTAGAATGATAAAAAATAAGATAAGTATAATTATGCCACAGACAAAATTTTGATGTTTTGCTAATCATTCAAGATTTGTTTTGAATTTCTTCAAAATAAAATCTTCATACACAGCAGCTTGTTATAATGTTATCTTTTACTTGTAAACTAAAATAATACAGTCAATGTGTTAATTCTAAACAGAATCCTGCTGGCGGGTGTGAGAGGGTGAGGTCAATGGAGGAGACGCTGCTGAAGCAGGCACGAATGCAGATCGCCCAGTATGACTTCATCATCGCTGACCTCCAGAAGGTGAGATAAAGCACTGGTTGAAGATTTTGTTTACATGTGTACGGATATCCATTGGTTGTTAAATGTTTACTAGACGTTTGTAGAACCCATTGTGGCATGTTTATTTCGCTACACAGACAAGAAAAACTTTACGCAGACCTTGTTATATATAGCTTTAAATATACAATGCGAACAAACAAATGTGTACATTCCACATAATAATTATGTATCTCCTATCGGTACGTTTGACTGTCCATCCTCCCGCCTTATCTGCCAGTAACACTTCTTGTGTGCGCATCTCCTCTACTCGTTTTGTGCGATTAACAACAAACATATTGTTGTCGGTAAGATATTTCATGTTTTGTTATTCGAACATTATGGCGTCAATAGTGCTGTGCTTAACTCCAACTTTGTGTGCGATTACCTCCAAATTTCACAGAATGGCCACTATTATGTGCCACAGCTAATTTTGTCAGTGTATTTGCACATATTTGAACGTATTTGGTTATGCTTCGTGCTGATGTTTTCATAATTCGCTTGTTTGTGCACCACTGTCTACAATTTAATGCGATTTTTACAGAACATTATCAGAATACCATCTATCATGTGCAATACATATGCGAGTCGGTCCTTTAAGCAGAACTATTGCACTTGGTTAGATTTTACACCATGTTGATCTCATCTTTTACATAACACTCCCTATTACCCGGTATACACATGTACAGTATATATGCCGTTATGCATAGGGTCAGGGTTTTGCCTTTCTGCCATTCGTATCACCAACATTCACATAGTAATCAGTTACAAGTGTTGTTTCGATTATTGACATGGTATTGCTATTTAAACGGACTCCGTCCGGGGCACATATGTTTGTGACAAATATCATCTAGTTTTGTTTAACACAGTACGATATTTGTTTGAGGTATAAAAATTGCCAAATGTACATGTATATGTTTCAGAACTTTATTGAATCGAAACTTCAGGATAAGTCCAAAGAGGAAGCCACCAAGACTGCAAAACAATATATTGAAAAATGCGTGGAGATTTGCTGGATGATGGCCATACAAGACCCTCCCCTACATGTGGACTTCTCTGTGAAGCAAGGGGACGAGTTTAATGATCAGATGTACACGTCCTACTCATACTCCGGAAGCAAGGTTGAGCGCCTTGTTTGGCCGCCTTTGTATCGTGGCGTTGGTGGAGTGCTTCTGCTAAAAGGCGTTGTGGCAACGTTCTAAGAATAATGCTAAGAAATGACTTGTTGAGAACGTTGATTTTGAATTGTAATGAATTGACTTTGTCTATACATGTACCTGAATGAATGCCTCTATATGAATAATTCTTTAAGATAACGAAACATGTTTCTATGACGTGTTTGCTTTGCCAGCAATACACATGTTTGTTAATTATATAGGTCACGCAGTTTTCATTTGTAATGTTAATGCAGGTTTTTTTTCATACATACATGTATATAATCTTGGACATTATTCAAGATTACAAATGGAGTATTTCAAAATATGACTTTCATTTTCATATATTACTTTTATTTTGCTGACTTGGGTATATATGTATATAGTTCGTCTTGCAAAAGATCATTCTAGGAACGTGTACGACTTTAAGTAAGTTTAGTTTGTGCGAGCGAAAATCGAACTCGCAATATCTTGGTCAAGTGTTTTACCACTGAGCCAAGTCTCTTCGCTATCCCACTTCTAGACATGAACCTTTTTATTAAGGCTTCCTGAACCCATTAATCACCCATCTTTTAAAAATTATTCCCAACAATGGAAGCAAGGGGTGCGTATGTGTCGTTCCACATTTCTTGTTTCAGATTTTACAATTTTCCAAGCGAATTTCTTTAAGGACTTTTTTCTATAATCACAGTACATTAAACAAAAATAATGTAGATGCACATAAATATTGTGAAGGAATTTGTTTAAGCTTTGTCTCTTATATTTGCCAAATTAACTGGTCTATTATGGAAGCTACTACACTGGTGTTTAGGGACTGTTGCGGCTGTAAAATGTCCTATTGTGTAGTCTGGGATCATCAGTTGTATGTTCATACGTTTGAAAATAGGGTTCCGCTCATGTGCTAGAGGTCATCAGTGGTGTGGCATCTTTCATAACCATTGATTAACAGCTTCAATAAAACCGAGGCTGCTATATTTTCTTCATGCATGTCATGCTTCCTAAGTACATTCCCTTTCCTCAGATAAATATCTCTTAATAACATGTGCGACGTTCTAGAATATGAATTGTATACATATTGAATATGTGTGTAATGATATTCAATATAAATTGTATACATTGTCAATGTGTGTGACCTGCTGCTGCTGTCACGAGCAATAGTATAAATGTTATGCATCTTGAATACTGTGATGGTATTGAATATACAGTAGATTTACATTTTGAATAAGTGTGAAGCCTGAAGGACTTAAATATAAATTGTGTACATTTGAATAATTTATGTGTGAAAGTCTTAAATATGTACTGTGTACATTTGATTATGTGTGAAGGTCTTAAATATAAACTGTGTACATTTGAGTATGTGTGAAAGTCTTAAATATGAACTGTGTACATTTGAGTATGTGTTAACGTCCTAAGTATAAACAGTATACATTTGAATAAAATTATGTGTGAAGGTATTGCACGTGAATATAAATAGTTTACATTTGAAATGTGTGACATTATTTAGTACAGTGAACTCGACAGTTCCGGGTCAGTAAAGAAATTAACGTAGGGTGTCTCTTTAAAACGAAAGCCTGGAGAAACAGAACTGTATAATTATACTGTTTAACATATTATTTCTCTTTACTTTGATACAATTTATGAAATATTTTAATTTGTAAATCCCCGTCTTTAGAGTATCCAACGGCATGATGTAAATTTGACAGTTGCGGGTCACAATTGACAGTTCCGGGTCACGTAATAAATGTTTATTTTCTGTTATCAGGAGCCATCTAAACAATGTTAACATCAAACAAAAACATCTGTTTTTCTTACAACAAGACATTTTATACCAAACTTTTACTTCAAAATAAACAAAACACATGTAAAAGACGACCTTACTATAAC
>Ga0224511_10000490_pt1 | contig 19124 bp, 8 predicted proteins | sample SF_May12_sed_USG_2_FD_169988 | JGI IMG/M metagenome (GOLD analysis project Ga0224511, IMG submission 169988) | Sediment microbial communities from San Francisco Bay, California, United States - SF_May12_sed_USGS_8_1 | ecosystem: Environmental > Aquatic > Marine > Sediment | place: USA...
GGTGTCCATGGCTGTGTCCGAGTGATTGTCAGTGGCTGTGTCTGTGTGGTGGATGGTGACTATCTGTGCTATGGTTGATGACTGTGTGGTGGTCGGTGGCTGTGTCTGCGTGGTTGTCAGTGGCTGTGTCTGCGTGTTGGTCGGTGGCTGTGTCTGCATGGTGTCTGCATGGTGGTCACTGGGTGTGTCATTGTGGTGGTCCATGGCTGTGTCCGAGTGGTTTTCAGTGGCTGTGTCTGTGTGGTGGGTGGTGACTATCTGTGCTATGGTTGATGACTGTGTGGTGGTCGGTGGCTGGGTCAGCGTGATTGTCAGTGGCTGTGTCTGCGTGATTGTCAGTGGCTGTGTCTGTGTGGTGGTCAATAGCTGTGTCTGTTTGGTGGTCGGTGGCTGTGTGGTGGTCGGTAACTGTGTCTGAGTGGTGGTCGGTTGTTTGTGGCTGTTTGTGTGGTGGACAGAGGCTGTGGTCCGTGGCTGTGTCCGAGTGATGGTCAATGTCTGCGCTGTGGTCAGTGACTTTGTCTGTGTGGTAGTCGGCAGATGTGTATGTGAGGTGCTCGGTGGCTGAGTCTGCGTTGTGGTCGTTGGCTGTGAGATTTTGTTTGTTAACATGACATGTGTGTATACAGTTGACAAGAATGGTTTCTATCTCCCCGTTGCCCAGTCTACGCCCCCTCAAAGGTCAAATCCTGGATCCGCCTCTATTATAGCCCATTTTACTGGTCTAATTGTATTTAAATATAGTTGCGTCGTGGCTCTCTAAAGCCAGATGCATGCTTGATTTAAAGCTATATTTAAGGTAGGTTTACAGTCATTTTGAAGAAGCGGAACTGATAGTGTCAACTATCTAGATTATCTATAAATATAGTGTTATATTTCATATGTATATTATTGTTACTTTGGGAATCAGGAATTAGATCAATAAGAAAATATATTGTATTAATTTCACAAAACAACTTATTTTCAGCATATTTTTATGCATAACTCCAAAGTAGCATTCTTTCTCTATGAATGAGGGTGAAACCCTCTTCCCAACTGCGTACATTAAATTATTTAAAGCTTGTCTAATGTGTATTAACAACAAAAACATTTTTTCGACATATCTTTTTATCAAAATGATTAAAGCACCATTTGTGACACCTTTAAACATGCCCTAAAAGTTGCGTACTGCTAGGCCTTAGGGTCTTGAACAATCCCATAAATGCGTACCAAGGAGAGTGGCCATTCTCATCAATGCTAGTTTGAAATGTTAGTAAGCATATTTATAGATTTGGTACACCAACGTAAAAAATACAATTACTTTTTAAGATGATAAAAGCAATAAAATGTCCTTTACAGACGCCAGTTATGACTTTTTATTGCTTTTGCAAACGCCTTTAGGTATCAAAAGGCAGCTGCATGCATACATATACAATGATCAAATAACATACTTATTAAGTGTTTAAACAATAATCGGAAATGGTTAAATAATTTAAAAAGTTTTTGAATTAGCCTAGTAGTCAATACTTGATGTTTCGAAAAGTCGTTGAAGATCCAAGTTGTTTCAATACAAAAGCATTTTTAGATCATGATCAATGATGAACCAGAAAGTATTTTATTTTATGAAATATTTTCATTTTAATATTTAATTTCAAACAAACTTATGTTCATTATTTATGTTTTGTGATCAGCCATCCCACATACAGTATGCAATGAAACCACCATGCAACTCGTTTGATAAAGTGGAAAATAACAGGTAAGTTAAAACAAAACATGATCAATGTTTATCAGCTTTATTTAAATCACTTTTCAATGTTTGTTGCTTTAAAGTAGAACTTAACTCAGAATGGTAACACGAGTATCATTTTGTTTAAAAACATCAAATATCTTGAAATCATTAAAGGAACTTTTTTATAAAATCAACTCATATAAAAATGAATGAAATAATACTTTTCTAAATTCCTCGTGCCTTTGTATGGCGAAAAATGTAGCCTGCGGGCGATTTTAAAGAAGCGTCTGTGGGGATTTAACCCTGTTTTCAAAACGGGGATTTTCAAAATCTTAATATAATCAAAATATTCACTGTAGACTATAAACACTTCAATAGGAACTTGTTTGTATAATTAAGGGGTCATTTTTAGCAATTTTAATATTCCTGCGGGGTTTCTTAAAAAAACGTTTTGTACGTTTTTTTCCCCCGCGCCATGCCATCTGGCCGGCCATTCGACCGCGAGGATTTCCATTTTCCCCGCGTGCAAGCCACTTTCAACCTTGATTTGTTTCACTTCTGAAATATAAGGAACTATGATTTTAACGGTTCAAGATACTTTTTACATGTACTTACTATTGGTATATTCAAAAACGTTCTATCTTTAAAAATATGGAAAATAAGTTTGCAACTTTAACTGAAATGTAAACTTAAACCGGAAACTGTTTTTACATATTTGTAATATTTGATTTTGCCATTTCAAAACAAATTAATGAACTGTTGTTTCGTATGTATACTTTAAATTGCATTATAAAAGGCGCATTTGTCAACCAAAAACACAACAAACTTGACATATAAAGTAAAAAAATCAATTTTTCGCGCGCTGTCTTCGTTCGCTCTGAACACTCGCAATGAGGGAAAAAGGCTGTTTACATACAAATACATGGTAACATTATTTATATTAAGCATAGTTTATGCACTAGAGTACTTTAAATGTGCTGTTTTATTTTGATGTCGAATGTCTTTAGTATAGAGCACAGCCATAACATTTCGTATGAAATATGTTTTAAGATTTGCGGCCCAAATATAGAAATGTATTATCTATTATAATTAAAACGGATATAGAAAATTATCACTAAAATTGTTTGGAGTATAGTACATGCATATGAACATATTTTAAGAGTGTGAAAAATGTGAATAAGTCAACTTGAAAATATCTTCATCAGGAAAATCAAATTCATTGCTAGAAAATTTATCAGGTTTTAAAACATTTAATTACATAATTTACAATTTTTAACTATACAGCAAAGTAACTCCCTTTGCTTTGAAATAAGAACAAACTGTAAAAACCGCCATGGCTATATCCAAAATTGTATCTAAAATCGCTGATGTACTGACATATTCATTAACAAAATAAATGTCAAGGTAAAAACACCAAGGCCTGTGCACATAGACTTATCAAGAACTGTTTTGAAAAAAAATCGGCGCCTGATTTCAGTAATTGAAATTGGTAAATGAAACAAATAATGGGAAACATTTTCTCTGGAGCGGTCGTTGACCACTGGACCACGCTAAGAGCCTTATATCACGAAATGCTTTGATTTGCCCTCATAAATGTCAATGAAAAACGTTGCAAGATGTACAATCTTTTGCATGTGTGTTTCAAGGATAGTATTAATGGATAGAAGACATTTTAATACATCAATCGTGTACCTTGTTGTCCTGAAAACGTACAAAGTACACAAAGACTGGTTTGTGAAATTTGTATGGTTTCAGCCCGCAGTTCATTCCCTTTAACTCTGTCAAGCATCGTCTTCCCGTGAGCTTTTAATAAACCATGAATCTCATGCGTATTTAAAAAAACAAAACATTTTCTTATTGGTAGTTTCCCTGACCCTGACCGTGGCCCTACTGACCTTTTAAGTTTTCATCTACATGCTTAATATTTTTATCACAAAAATCGCGCTATAATACAGGTATTATTATATGTGTGGCATAACACATTGTCATAAAAATGTCTTTGCACAAGAGAAAGCAATAATAGAAAGTTATGTCCCCAACTTTATCATCACTAGAAAGAAAAAGAAAGTTTAAGTACTGTATTGCAACAGGTAGGAACCTTGCTAAAGGCAGTCGAGCGACACAGTCAAGCACCTATGGAGAGGGATATGCCAGTAAAGCCGTCGACGGGAAAACATCCGCTACAATCTTGGCACATCTAACGTGTGCTCACACAAACGATGGGAACGAGACAAACCCATCATGGTGGAGTGTTGACTTAGGAAATGGTTACCCAATTACAGGCTTGAAAATATACAATAGACAGCGAGATGGTAAGTTTAGGACATATTACCACTATATATGTTGCATTAACCACTTCATTGCAATTTAAGTCACCAGAGCACGGATTGGGCATTAACATGGGACAAAATCTAAACTATCCCTGAAAGTCTAAACAACTGCGTAATAGAGCAAAAACAATAGGTACCATGTGCAAGTTTTGTGCACAAACCAGGACATTTCCAATATACCATTCATTATAAGGAAAAATCATTTTCTTGTTCACGGACAAAAAACGTTTTTACCTCATATTACATGCATATTTATTTTTGTTTAAATATGTAGTCATTTTTTTAAGTGTCATCCATTTTACATCACATATCTTTGCTAAGACTCTTACTTAAATCATATTTTAAGATAAGTGTTTTTTTAACCCAATTTTCTGTGCTCTAGCTCCTTTAAAGCTTATCCTTTTGTGTGCGGTTTGGGTTCGGCGGCATACCACAAATAAGGATAGATCGTAACGACAAATATGCATTTAAAACTGTTAAAAAATGATAGTGTAAAATGAGGGTAAACTATTGTTTTTATACTAAATATTAACATATTACTGAGTATGGATTAATTTACTATGTCGCTTGTACACTTATGAAAAAATGAAGCACCTTTAATAAACATCTGTGGCCAATTGTATAAAACTTGGATAAAATATATCCAATGGTTAAATCGTGGTTATCTTTAGATTTCGGATAATTTCTTGGATAGTGATTGTATAAAAAAAGATATCCGAATTGTTATCCAAAAAGATATCCAATTGGTTAAAATGTTGGATAACTTTAACCGGGCTCTGAGAGGTTTGATAACTGAGATATCCAGAATTCAGACGAGACAATAATAACTTAGCCAAGTTAGATATTTTTATCCACTGGATATCTCTTATCCACTAGATAAAATAGCCAATGTTTATACATCCGCCACTGAACTGGTTACAACAGCCGATATCTAAATTTTACAGAACATCGGGCGCGCTTAAGGGGGATGTTGATAACTGGTAATGGCATTCAACTATATAAAGACGGTTCCACAAAAACTTCTTGCTCGTCGAATTTCCCAACCGAGGGGCCTGATGTGTGTAGTGATGTCGTTCTGGTCCCAATTAGAACAGCTACAACAGTACAACATTTGACCATATCAACGTATTCCATGCTTACCTTGTGTGAAGTAGAAGTATTTGCAGGTAATGCAATTTACACGTTTCACTAACTGATGGTACGAAAACGAACGTAAATATGTGTTTCACAACATTTGTATACAAATTAAGATACTTATAACATAATACTTTCCCATATGTGTTTTTACTTTTTAATATGTCAATATTTTTGTGGACTCAAATCTCAGTTTTTAAGATTAATATTTCCGTATGCCTAAAGTTGTTTGTTATTAATAAAAAACATGTTCTATGGAATATAGCTAAATTTGTTTATATAATTGATCGTATATAGCTTTTAAGGTTAACAATTGTAATGTTGCTGATGTTCACAACAGGCTGTGTTGTACAGGCAATAACCTTGACGTCTTTATGCTTCCAGATTAAATAAATAAATATATTAATTTTATAAAACTGTTTGGTCCGAAATAAAAACAACGAGTGGCAACTGATTTATTCACACACCTTTTTGTTTAACAAGAAAATAAGCCAAATACTGAGATATTTTTCAGATGCCTTACTGACTAGAAATCGTATTAACTTTTAATATGTTTCTAATTACAGGCACCGATTACCCATCTACACATGAAACACCAGCGGCCCAAGAATGTTCTTTGATTGACAAAAACGATGGAGGCGATACGGAGCAGGGTCGCAAGACGTTTGAATGCATCAACACAACGTGTTTGGATGGCGGAAAACAAGTCTGGAGTATTGATCTAAGAGAGAACTTGGTCGTTACAAGAATAAAGTTAAAAGAACACCGTATGTATTTTTAAATAACACTGACGTGTTTTGGTATGATAGGTAGATTGCTATGATAAGGTGAACATTAATATATATGGATAACCAAATTTATGGAATCTGTATTTAATGAAAATGTTAACGTTTGAAAAATAGTTATGGACACATTTCCCACTTTAAGAAATTATTTATAGGCGGCCTCTGCTTCAACTGTCCCATATGAAGCATGAAAGATAAACTGTTTAACGCAGTATATATGGATAGGCCATTATGTACATAAATAATCTTCAAACAAGTGCAATGATTGTTAGGTAATTCAATTTTAGATTAAGTAGTTAAAATGTGTGAGTGATACACAAAACAAATCTATATCTGTATACATCATATAGTCCCGGGAAATATTTGTTCGAAAAATCGCAATGAAAAGTTAGCCACCGCTGTGGGGAATACATAATGCATATATTATATATAACCGTTTCATAAAGTACATGGATACGTTCATAACATTTATCAGATGCCAACCACTTACATTTCTGTTTATTTTGCAGAGTGCGAACCAGGTTGGGAACTGATTGGGTTCAAATGCTACAAAACCTTTTGGGAATCAATGGAGTACACGTATGCGGCGTCGTCTTGTCTTATCAAAGGCGGGGTCCTGGCATCTCTGATTAATCGAGCACACCAGAACGAGCTGGCGTGTAAGTCGGGTGTATTTCTACTAAATTGTATTTATTATATTACACGGCTTTTTCTCTAAATAAGTGTAATTGACATAGAAAGTATAAGGTGCGAGGATGAAAGAACACAGAAATTATGCATAAACATAATGACAGGCACTATTTCAGTTATCAGTTCCCATAACTTAACATTACGTATGCAGCCTTAAAGCACAACTTTTGAATTGACGCGGAGCTTATTCGGTACTTATTTGTTGTTTAGATTGGTTTCTATGTTGAAATAAATGCAAATTACGGAGTTTATGATGTAAATATTTTAAATAATCATTTAACAACATATATCATTATTTTAATTTCATTTTGTCCTAATGTACATTGTGTGCAAGGCATGTGCCGCTTGTTATCTTTCTAAATACTTTGTAGTAACAATCTACTGGAACGAATTTTACATATAATGTTGCAGATGTCGTTAAGAAAGAAATGCCATCGATGAGCGATACGATGTCGTCTGTTTGGCTTGGCGGCCAGGACGTTGCTGAAGAGGGACAGTGGGTGTGGACAAGCGCTGGTAACCAGCCGCTCGCAAAGGACTTGCTGTGGGCAGCAGGTAAACTCTTGTTTAAGTTAAAATGCATTTGTCATAATCAAATACATGTATGGGAAGTCTTATTGTTCATTAGAAAATACTAAGGCTGTAACAGTTTTCCAGTATCTAGATGTGTGTGTAGTTAATTGAGAGACCTGATACATGTAAGGTAGGCTATTTAAGTGTAATAGTGACCGTGGAGAAATGAAATGGCGGTCCCATGCATGGCCGCTATTTTGGTGTGTTTAATTGTTTATATTTTATTTGTTAAATAAAATAAACATTTTTTGTTTTGCAAATAACTTTTAACTCACCATAGGCATAACATTTAACCTTGATCATGTTCGCCTTGCTGTTCACTTTAAGTATAATTAAAAAGTAAAATGAACACTAATTCTGAATATACAGGCATAACGTTTTCAATATCTTTGTACACTTCAAAATTACATTTGAATGCCTCATCTCTTAAATATTAGTTATGCATTCTAATACGTATGCACTTATTCTTAAACCTAGACATCAACTTCTCGTTTCATCTTCATAAATTTATAGTTTATAAATGTAATTTGTGCGTATCCCCCCAAATTGATGTCAAACTACCTTCATATATTGTAAGCACACCGACCAACTTCAATATTCAATATTTTAAATAGGACAGTGTGTTATCAAACACGACTTAGTAGATTTAGACTAAAAAACGGGGTATTGGTCATAGAGATCATATAAACATTTCATATTTATCATAACATGATAAACAGTATCATGGTAAGACTATAAAACTTTTCTTTTTAGCAATACGAGGGCTGTTAAAAAATAATAAAATATAACTTATATACCAAAATTATATAGGTGTATTACAAACAATCTTGGAAAAGCATGCTTTACAATAACCATAACAACGCACATTCGATCCCATTTAAAAATTTGTCAAAATGCATTACTTTTATGACAAATTAGATCATACGATTTTAAAATTATTCAGAATAAAACTTACAAAACATTCAAAGCACGTGTTCCCAATTTGCTTGATGCAAATATAAATAAATGTATTTTTAAAGCACAATTAAGCACAATAGAATAGTTAAGTAATTCGTTGTAAAGACAACAAAACGCTTCTAAAAAGATGAATTTTGCAAAACATGTTTTTCCGTAATCTGTGATATTCAACAATGGGGTTATGGTTTCCAACTTAAGGTGACACATCTAATTTCCCCTGTGAGAATGTCCGTAGTTCTGAGGTGTTGTAGCGCCTACTTTTAAAGGTAAAATTAGCCATATTACTGAAAGATACTTTTTATGCGCCCGAAGTGATGTTGAGGTCAAAGGTGAAGGTCACAGTAGCATTTTATGCAAAAACCATGTCCGCTTAATATCTTGAAAAGTTTCTGAGTGACAATCATGATACATGTACTTTGTAGGTAGATTGGTTATCCTCAGTAGATGACACATACATTTTGAGGTCGATAGGTCAAATGTCAAGGTCGCAGTTGCATTTAATGCAAAAACCGTGTCCGCTCAATATCTTGAAACGTTTATGAGTGACAGTCATTTTTCTTGTTAGGAAGATTGGTAATTTTCAGTACATGAACTCTATACATTTTAAGGTCAGTAGATAAGTGTCGAGGTCACAGTAGCATTTTATGCAAAAAAACATGTCCGCTCAATATCTTAAAAAGATTCTGAGTGACAGTCATGGTTCTTGGTAAAAGGATTGGTCATACTCAACAAATGACCCCAATACCATTTTAGGTTAAAGGTCAAGGTCACAATAGCATTTTTGCAAAAACCACGTCCGCCTAATATCTTAAAAAGTTTATGAGTGACAGTCATTGCACTTAGTAGGAAGATTGGATATGGTCAGTAGTTGACCCATATACATTTTAAGGTCAGTAGGTCAAGTGTCAAGGTCACAGTAGCATTTTATGCAAAAACCATGTCCGCTTATTAATAAGATCTTGAACAGTTTTTGAATGACAGTCATGGTACTTTGTAGGACGATTGGACATACGCAGTAGATGACCCCTATACATGTTGTTGTCATTAGGTCAAACGTCAAGGTCACAGTAGCAATTAATGCAAAAACCGTGTCCGCTAAATATATTGAAAAGTTTATGACTGACAGACATTCTTCTTGGTAGAAAGAGGTTAAACTCATGTCAAGTTTTCACCACTTATTTATCGAACGGCTCAGCCTTCGGGTGTATAATGCTCCGACAGAGCTCTAGTTATCATTTTTTTATCACAAAAAGTCAATCTATTCACATCTATACGCGCATACAATGACGGTTTGTTGTATACATGGATGTTTTTGTTACGACACATCAGAGAAGTAAATGTCTGCTCTTTTAAATTAAAAACAGCAACTTGACTATAGAGAAAATCATGTAAAGCATGTACATTATCAAAACGATGTGTAGACAAACTTTATGCTATAAATAATAGAATTTAGAGAAGTAGAAAAACACTTTTATTTTGCTTTCTTGTCTTGTGAATATATTCACATAATAAATCATATATCCTAAGATGTTTAAAGCTACTTGTAACGGTATTCCTAATAATCTACATGATCCAACACATCGTCAACTAGATTAGCGTTAAACAATATCAACATGTTGTATGCTTTATTATACATGTGTAAGAGAAGTTAACTTTACAAACTTGTCCGTCGTTTCATAGGTGAGCCGAACAATCACAACAATGAAGACTGTCTTGAAATGCGATATGTTACTGCTAGCCTGAATGATAATGGCTGCGAAAAAAGCAGAGATGGTTACATATGTGAAACCGCCAAAAGTGAGTACTTGTAACGATAACTCAATTTGTACATCAGGTAATTTCTTTTGTCTTTGTAATTTGACAGTGTATTTATGAATCGTTATATAATCGTACAGATTATAATTTCAAGTCACCTTTACTATGCTCACTATGTACATTGAAGGCCTTATATACACTTGAAATTAAAAGGTCGTTAACAAGTTGTCTCTTTATGCTTGTTATTACATTCACGCCTTGCCTTATGACTATATATCTGTATGTTTGATTCATTTATACACCAAATGATATTCATGAAACGTCTTCTATTTGCATTTTTCGTTCATCGGAGGAAAAAAACACACTTTTTATAAGCATTAAAATTGTATCCGCTGTGTTATATTTTTATGCAATGGATTTTATAACCTGCTTTAAATGCAAGCCATATTTACTTAGAGGTTACGTTCAAGTGTGCTTTTTATAAACCGTTACTGGTTAATTACCTTCATCGTAATCTAGAATATCAATGTGGACAACTTTATATTTTAGTTTCTCAGCAAGACGTAGGTGAAATCGTCATCCATGGAGCTGACTATGTGGTTGGACAAACAATGCCCAGGTTGCTTTACCGTGAGAGCGTAGGACCGATGTGTGACGACGACATAGCATTTTGTAAGGGCACAGTATCTATTCCGATAACAAACCAACACCGGTTACGATATTTGAACATTTCTACCAGCACCTGTCTCAAATCTTTTACGATTGAGGTGTTTGCAAGTAAGTGTATGATACATTGAAGTACACATTAAAAATACACAAACCTTACTCACACTTATATACGAACATTCATCATTGTGTAGAAGTTTCTTGGCATTTGATGTAATAGATTGTATATTTTCTTGGTTTGAAAAAAATTTGAATTTCCGCTTATGCTCTTGGGTGCTACATTGGTAAAATCAATAAAACCGAAGCTGCTGTGTTACCCAAAAAATATGATTGCAGAGGACTTTACCTTCAATTTATGATTTTACAGTGAACATTTGTCCACTGATGTCCGTCAGCAATGCTGTCGTTAACACAAGCGCTTGTGTTGCGGATGGCTTTTGTCCCCAAGGCACTGTGTTGGAATATTCGTGTTATGTGGCCTACACGATATCGTCACCAATCACCGTCTGTTTAGCTAACCAGTCCTGGACCAACACACCGTTCTGTATAAAAAAAGAAGATGGTTAGTACATTATAGGCACTCTCTGACTTAGATTAATTTTCCATTTTCAACACGTTTTAGTTGCGAAGTCCGTTTTGAGGTAACGGTGTCGTTTGACCAAAAAATATATTGAACGCATACACATATCGTTTTTCTAACGAACAATTCCGCGAGAGCATAAATGTCGAGTATCTGTCAGCTAGGTTTTATCAAATTTTCAATTGTAATACAGTCGCGACTTCCGAGTGAAACACTAAACACATTCGTCACCGTATGCAGTTGTATTAACAACATGTACGGATACTACGTGTAAATTACACCTAATCCACACGACAATGCCATTAGAATATCTTCCCATTGTACAAAGGTCCTCTATTTTGGTCGTTTACGCTTATAGCCTGGTTGTGGAACATTATTGTTTTATAATAAGATCATGTCTTGTGATTTAACAATAATTTGTCTTGTTTAAAGCTACACACTCTCCAGTGCTTGTTATTGCCACGACGGCTGGCGGATCAGTACTTTTCGTGGCTCTTCTCTGCGCTACATGTATCATCATTGTGAGGTAACCTTCGACTATGTTTCCCTTTTTCTGTTTATATTGTATACGTTTTATACTGAACGTATGTATAAGTTACAGTTTATTGCTTTAGGAAATTAAAAGAATGTTTTGATATTGCTGTATTTAGCATATAATTGATTAACCACCTAAGTATCCTAGTCGTGAGTCAAGCAAAGAAAACACAATAAAAAACCTTGATGAAAGTGTGAGCACAAACTTATTATTATACAGTGTTTATACTTTAAAAATCAATCTAGAACGATATGTGCAACAAAATCAGTAAATAACTTTTTCAGCTGCACGTATGTATGTAGTCCCACAGTTGAACAATATACACATATAGTTGCAAATCTATCTTTCGAATGAAGAACGTGTGTGATATTTATTAATGCTTATAAAGTGAAACATATGACGTAATACCCTAGCCTGTATCTGAAGCATATGTTTAAGGCGAAGACACAGACGCCAAAAGCAGCAGACAGGTTCGGCAGCTGGTCGTGACCAAACTACATTGAATGAAACAGAACTCAAGGATACAGCCGCCGGTGCTGGCGCCACGTCGGATAAAACAAAAGTGAATAAAGTAGCCGCTAGTGTTGGCCCTCGCTCTACACCGGCTCCATTAGTTCATTCGTATGGCAATGTCCGAGAAACTGTTGCTTACGAGGAAGTTATGTAATGAACAACATATATAACTATTTTAGGAGAACATTAAATCAATAAAGAAACAAATATTAAAAATAAAAATTTAAAACATTTCTTAAAATTAGTATACTGTAAAACTACGATTTGTCTAAAAAAGCTCCCCTTTCTCGGTAACATTTCAAACGTGTTTTAATGGACATCTGTCACAGATTGAGGTAATGATGCGTTGAACAATTGAAACACAAATTGTCCTTGAATGTTCTTTAGATACACAACGACCCAGGCATGTAAAATGATGACTGCATTTTCACATTGTGTCAGTCTTGTATGAAAACAAATAAGTGTAAGAATTAGCTGGAATATCATTGCAGTCATCGTTATCAGTTAATGACACTTTATATGTGCATCTTTTTGTCCTCCAGGATCGTGGCATATGTGTTGTTTTGGTTTAAAACCAAAAATCGGCTCATTTGCTAGGGGCGCCATGTGTGAGACATCTTTCTTTTTCTATTGATGGACAGCTTTTATAATACAGAGGCTTTTTTCCCACAAAGTGCTCAATGTGAGCTTTTGTGGTGGCCCATTTTCCATCGTCCGTGCGTCCGTGCGTGCGTCAACAATTTCTTAAAACAACTGCTCTTAAACATGTCACAGGAATGATCCCTGAGTGGTCCCTGAGTGGTCCTCTACCAAAGTTGTTCAAAAAATTAGGTTTTCAAAATGCAATTTTCAAACATCTTCTAGTCTGACACTACAAGACCCAGGGCTTTCATATTTGGTATATAGCATTATCTATAGGTCCTCTATAAAAGTTGTTCAAGTTATGCCTCTGGGGTAAAAAAAACCCGCCCCTGGGGTATAACTTTACAGTGAAATATTAATATTCAACAAAAAATACTAGATCCTTGTTATTTGGTGTACAGCATTAGTGGTCCTTTGTAAATGGTTCCACTGTGACCTTTGACCTTTTCCTCAGGTGAGCGACCCAGGGCCCTTTGGGCCCTCTTGTTTAAATATGTTTTCCTTTCCCCTTTTCCCTTTCCTATCTTTCGTTCATATTCTAAGTGACCTGGGTAGAATGCACTTCGTTTCTTCTTTAAATAATATTAAGTATGAGGATTGCTGTTATAGCGGAAACATGAGAAAGCCTGAATATAAGCCATTGACCGTGCCAATGAGATAACTCAACATTCCTTGGAGAAATCATTTAAATAAGTAAGACAAAGCAATAAGAATATATCAAAAGTTTATTGTAAGTGTATGTTCCGTCATGTTGTTTTGCGTGTTTCGTACTGTTGTAAGAGTTTGTTTTGTAGGGACATTTTTTCACGGTGCCCGTAAACTTATATGTATGTACTTTGTTGAATCCCGGGCAAAAGTTCTTCCGGATAAAATGCCCTCCGCACACGATTATTGCAAAGGCTCCCCCATCAAATTACCACCCTGAATTTAATTATTATAACAGCTTAAAACGCCATGTTAATTACCTTAGAGACAGACACTCGCGCAAAATACCGACAAGAGTACAGATGTTGCTACAAACACCATTTACTGTTTTTGGTAAGTAACTATTACTATTGTTTTTTACTCTTCAGTGTCTCAGTCTGGGAACAGATGAAATCAAACAATACAATGAGGATGCCGTTTATAACAATAGGGGAACGGTAAATTTATTGGGGAAAGTGGGTCACCCCCCTGCAAAAATCGTCGGGAACTTCTGTCTGGTTTTCCCCGTATATCTACTTTGTTTGCAACGTTTTTGAACATCTCTTTAATTAAAAGTGTACTTTGTAGCATTTCTAGTTATTCACCTTTTTTGAAAGTTTCATGTTTGCTTGAGGTGGAATCTATTGTACGCATTCTATGTTTTCTTTATGACTACATTTATAAGTCAATGTAAAAAAATCAACTTAAATATTTTGAAGGTTTATATAACGTGTTTAGGATAAATGCATTTAAGCGCATTTCTTCAATTGTTTAGTTTTTTAAACCCCAAGATGTAAACATCGACGCGATATTTATAAAAAAGAATCATTGCATGACACAGACCTTAGCCTCGTGAAATAATACATCTATCGTGGCCTTTACACAAAGACGCCAAGAAACGAACGATTATGTTATTTTTGAGTCAGTCAGATAAAGTATATTAATATTCTTTAAATTATCCGTTACAAATTATCGAACACCAACATAAAACGTTAAATGCTCTAAATAAGGTAATGCACGTTTGTTCTATTAAAAAATAGACAAGACACCACATGTTAGTATGTTAAGATTTTCTTTCCATTATTTTGGTATCCACATTATGAAAGATTTTGTAAAAAAATGCATGAGCATTGTATTAACTTTGCTGTGTTAAATTTATATTATTATTTTATGTGTTAAATGTACTTAATACTTGTATGAATGAATGAATGAATGAATAAATGAACAAAATTCTTAATTATTTTATTCCCGTATTAATTAATTTTAGATGATAGAGTTGTCTAAAAAGGGACATGCACGGATAAATTGTTATATCGCGGCGGCACAGGAACTTCTGACGAAGGATTAGAAGCCTCCCCAAAAACTTGAGGTAGAAAAGTAGGAAACAGTCTTCAATTTTGTGGAGGCGTACCCATATCTCTATAATAATGGACGCAATAACTTGAAAACGCATCGTAAAGTTGCGTTGTGACAGCATACATGTATTTCTGACACATTATAGGGCACATATATCTTACCAATGTCGCAAGTTCAACAAGTTTATGTGTTGGGCATTTTACAATTGAAATTCTGTCAACCATTGTGTCTTTCTAAAAGACAAATAAAATCGATTTAATTTTAGGATACACGTGGTCAATTTGTATTGTTCACATAACATATAATTTGACCGTACACCTAGAACGTAGCACGACCGTAGTAGACCCTTGTTAACCGTAGCGTTACACGTAGTTCATGTCGTTTCATGTCGTTTCTTCATGTGTACTACGTTCAGCTATGGTAAATGATTTGGTTATGTACGGATGCGTACGGTTAACCACGGTCAACTACGTTTCATATACGATAACAGTACGTGCATTTAGTTGTAGTTCTCCGTAGACATGTTTTGTACAAGTCCAACATGTTTATCCTTCTACGACAAAATAAGTTCATTCGTACTGCGTTCATTACTACAGTCTACTACGGTCTAGTACGATCAACTATGATCGGTACGGTTAGGTACGGGCTACTACGGTCTACTACGGTTAAACCACACTACGGCTTACGTAAGTGAGGTTACCATTAGTTCTATTAATACTTCTATTACTGAACTTGGTTTGAAGCAATTTTGCAAATTTGCTTTACTTAATTTATGTTTTTTCCCGTTATTTGAATTAACTCTACACATTTAGGCATATTCGGACTTGTGTCATACACAGATGTGCGGACACTAGACCCCACGACAAACACTGTCACCGACTAAAATGCATCGTGTATGAATTCTGCTGATACATGTAACACAAGGTAATTTAAACATTCAATCAACACTAATGGCCGTGTATGTTGGTCAGCCCTTATCTCTTTGGTGTTGTGGAGATCTTGATCATAAATTACTGTATCTAATACAATCATTGTTTTGTTAAATACGCAAATCAACTGTTGCGCTTGGTTGTTACATGTTGTTACATATCAATCTTATATAATTATAGTTTATTACTCTGAAAAACGTCAAAAGTCCTTATGGAGGAAAGCTTGCATTTGGTGTTGTATCTTTTTAGCAACATCGTGACGTCACGGCTATGGGACATGTATTTTATAAAATAAAATCGTCTGACGTTTAAAACAATGTGTTTCTATTTATTTCGGATATTTAATCAAGGGTTCGTGATGATATTAAGATCAGGTAAAATATAAATCGATTTAGTAAACCGTTTTTCGTTAAAATACAGGATAATATGTCTAGAATTTGCATAGCACGATGGGTGAATACGCGTACCTATTGAAGTTCGTACCAAACGCGAACCCGGCAAGATTTATTCATTTTCTTTCAGAAAGTCTTTTATTGTGATTTATTCACACAAATATGTGAATTTATTACAAATCATCATCAAATACATCGAAAATGAAAAGGTAAGATGTGTTTTTTCAAAACAATTGATATGATTTCTTTGTGTCCGGATTCGAGGTCATCGCATTTGACGACGGGAATTTTCCACGGTCGATAGTTAAAAAACTTGCATTTAATTATGTCATATAGTTGAAATTGACAGCTGTCATTTACTTGAGGTGCTGTAAAATTACATGTTTAACTATTTGTATACTATGTTTACTGTTTACGACCAACACCGAGCTAAATAATCGCAATTTTGTACAAAAGTAGTGCACGGAAAATCGTGACGTCATCGTACGCGACTCGTCTTACATGGGGGTTAAAGATGACATTTTCCAGCACCGGAAGTTAGTGCAGCAATCCTTGTACCATTTGCAAAGACAATGGACAGTCACACCGACTCACTCCTGACGGGATTTACTAATAACTCTGAACAACGTATGGAGAGTAGATGTGCAGTGCATATGTTTGATCAAGGTCTGTTCAAGATCAAGGTCATAGTTTAAGGTTACTGTAGGACTTATCACGTGTCTGCTCAATAGCTCTTGAAGGGCTGGTGACATTTTAAAATGGGTTGGCACAAATGTAAAGTTCCAAAGTGAGAGCGCGTGTTTGACCACGGTCACTTGTTTTATTGTAAAACATACTGTCGTGTCCGCTCTATATTTGTTGAACCCCTGGTGGGATTTACAAATAACTCTGCACACATTTTAAGAATGATGAGTCGATATGTATTGCATGTGTTTGACCAAGGTCGGTTCAAGGTATGTACTAATGCAAGCTTAAACATTGTAAGACAGTATTACGTGTTCAATCTATAACTTTCCATCCAGTGACATATGGGGTAACTATGAGATCCCCGTAACTAATGCAACCAACACTACCGTGTACTTTGTATTTTACGTTGTTTGAAAGTACTTATTCGAATCGTTAATCGCAGACGCGGTAGTTTAGCATTAAATGAATTATGCAACCAATAAAAAGTTATACATTCGTTTGTGCACAAACAATTTAGTGTTTTTACATGTAGAAGAAAAACAACCTGACGTTTACAAAACATTTTCATATCATGTTACCTCCCCTGTTTATATTGTTCAGGTTTTCTGTTAATGAAAGTGCACTTTTATTTTTGATACAACTTTATGCCATTAATATACATGTTTGTGGTATTTGCTTTTACAAAATGTAACACATATTTTCGTTTAATCTTATCATATTTACGTAGTAATTGTCGTTACCGTTTAAGTGGTTGTTGTGTTTTTGTTGCTGTTCTTCAAGTCAATTTACATCGTAGTTATTTGACTTTTTCCGAGAAAAGGTCAGGAAACGTTAGTTAAATCCCACAAACCACAATTCTTCTCAATTATGAGCACAGACAATGGAGACAAATGCACCTTTTTACAAATTGATGTATCTTAAACAATACAATTGCTAGATGTTATATAGAGTTTTAGTATGCGTATTTAATAAGTTATTGTTTGTTATGAATTAACTGACAATTGTAACACAAGACTTATTACATTAAAACATATCATGCCTTTTACGTTCTGTTTTGAGTTATTAAAATTATTTGAGACAAGTTCGAAACAACTAGAAAAAATCGGCTAATCTGCATGACTGAGTGCCCATGCAAGAGGTTCTTTTAATTGAAAATTTAGCATTTGATAACATAAAAATCTCTGATTTGCAAGGACAAACCTTGTGTCCCTCGCAGTACTTTGTACTGACAACACGAGCATCCATGCTGCGATTGATGATCGTGCGCGTATCTGCGTCACGTTTTCGCTAATATGAAGTATGTTGTAATTACAGTCTGACGGTGTGTCATGGCTTACTTAAATTGTTTCGTAAAATTGAGTGCTATCAATCACGCTATTTTTTATCTATGTTTATTACAGGTAAGATGACATTGTGTCCAGTGTCTGTGCCTAAATGTAACTCACTTCTACGTGCCCGCAATATTGTTCATCTATTTACTTGAACAAAACATATTGATAGTCATATATATTTTATTGAATGTCTGTGGATATAGTGGACCTACTCCCTATAAAACTAGGGAACTGAGCACAACATATCAGTGTTTTTTTATAAATATTTTAATCATAGATAACGATCTAAAATCATATGTGCCAACACCATAACATGTAATCGAATACAAATTACACTAAAAAAATGTATCCCCCTAAACGCCATACCCAATAACAGCAAATAGGAAATACAAAGTATATCCTATCTGTTACGGGGTTCTCATATTCACCCTCTAATGGTGTTTGAATCTGTTTCGTGTACTCATATGTACCCTGTTGTGGTGGTTGTATTTGTTACGGGGTACTAACATTCCAATTTCCAAAGTAAATGTTTAATACTTAAAAGACAAACAAACAAAATTTAAAATTGAATTCGTGAACACTGGAGAATATTTTACAAACTCAAGCGAAATTTTACCGTTGAATATTTACATTTAAGTGTTAGTAGTAGAGGGGGCCACCCTGGTACCCAAAAATCACGTGACCTGAAGGGTACCAGGGTGGTCCCCTGCGAATGGTACCATGGTGGCCCCCTACGGTACCGGAGTGTCCCCTGCGGTACCAGGGTGGCCCACTACGGTACCAGGGTGGCCCCCTACGGTCTGGAGGGACCTGGTACCGAGTTTCGAAAACGCATTTTTCGAAAATGGTATTGTTGAACGGAGTTATTTTCGGAATT
>Ga0224511_10000491_pt1 | contig 19095 bp, 4 predicted proteins | sample SF_May12_sed_USG_2_FD_169988 | JGI IMG/M metagenome (GOLD analysis project Ga0224511, IMG submission 169988) | Sediment microbial communities from San Francisco Bay, California, United States - SF_May12_sed_USGS_8_1 | ecosystem: Environmental > Aquatic > Marine > Sediment | place: USA...
CCCTATGTCACAAAATGAGTAATAACTTAAAAACGAACATTGCTACCCTTATATTTTTTTCTGATTTTATGTAAAGAATACTTTTGAGTATAAAATAAGACATTTTAAAAAAAAATTCTTGGTAACGTTTTTTAGATATTCAATGAAAAAGTCGAAAACATATTTTTTTTACCTATTTTATGTCGGATTTTTTCATTTTAAATACCATTAAATAATTAATTTATGTCATGTTGTTCATTTTTTTTTAATGTATTTATTGCTTCTTGACAGATACGTAAATATTTGTAATGAAACCTGTGTTTATTGTCTTTTACATGTTGAAAAAATCTGTTTTCTTGTGTATAATATGTACCGCGACATTTGTGAAAAACAGCAAATACCCATGGGTTAATTTTTCGAAATTACTCAAAAACAAAGGTTGCAACCCCATTTTTTCTTTCTTTATTTGAACTACGCATACTTTAAACTACAAATTGGGAGAAAATAAAAAAAATTCTTGGTAGGAATCTTACTGTAGAAATCGTCTTTAAACAAATGAAAGAAATAATTGTTTTTCTACCAACATGCTTCAGTGCCAGTATAGAAGAAATAAGAGAACACGCATTTTGTCAATGCCCAATATTCATGTGTGCCCTAGTATTTCCCAGGCTGGGTTTAAATCGGCTATATTATCAAACTCATAAAATTAAAATTCCCCATATACCTTAGAGGCTTTCATTCTAATGTCGTTCGACGTTTAAGAAGACACTATGCCAAAAATGTTTAATTCTACACTTTATAAAATTACATTTCATCTAAAATAAATGTCTAGTCAATGCTAAAAGCATTTTCTATTTATCACATTGGCTAATACTCTTTTTGCACTTTAACTGTTTTTGACGCCAACAAATAACATTAAGTGGAAAATAATAACATCTAAAGCCAGAACAAAAACATTAACTTACATTAGCGGGTACAGCAATTACCAGGGAAACGATAATGCACAAAGTGATTATCCGTACAAATGATGTAATTGTGAAATATTGTAATGTGTGTCTGTTTACATAAGGACCAATGACATAGACAGAGCTAGATACAAAACAAAGGGGATATGATTGTTATCAAAACAGTGGAATGTAATAACATCTTAAACCCGAACAAAAACCATTAACTTACCTTATTGGGAACCGCAGTTACCATGGAAACGGTACTTTACAAGTTGATTATGAAATGAATGTGTTTACATAATGGCCAATGGCATTAACCTTGCTTAAAGTTAAACAATAAGTTAATCTTAAAGGGGATATGATTCTTATCAAATAATATGTATATAAATCATTGACAGATAGTTTTTAAACATGAAACAGATTAAAATACGAAAAGATTTGTAAAATACTTCTAAAAAGAAAAGATAAATGACCTTTGCACACGGCAGTATTTTGATACTTACAATATAATAGGACCTTTTACTCTTTATTCTTTAGACAGTTTGCATAAACATATATGACCACACATAAAGAAAGTGCATAAATAAAACATTGGGAGGAAGAGGATCACCATGGAAAACTTTCAACAATAACGTGTACCTCTTTCGACAGGCTGGTTTAATGCTTCTGCATTTGACTATCATATCAATTTGTTCAAATTGCTAAAATTGTTCGGACCGGTTAAAGTGCAGAAATATTAAGATACACTGCATACTAGTAATCAATTTAAATTGACGTTATATGACACTATTATTTAGCGTACATCATTTTACATAAGATCATTGTACATTAAATGTATTAAATGTGCCTAAAGACGCAATGAAACCTACTCCCTAAATATGTGGAACTGCCAAATGTAGTTATCCATGCATGTTAAAATATTACAGAAAAATTATTTTGGAAATGTGTGGCCCAAAATTCGGCTTTGTTTATTTACATTTTGACCCAGTCCGTTGAAACAGTTAAATAGTTTGACAACAATCGATACTCTCAGTTGACTCGGTAGTCCAGAGTTAACGCATCTGCCAGTGGTGCGAGAGGTCCCGGGTTCGATTCCCAGCACTGGCAAAGATTGTTATGCTTGATTGTCTGTTATGCTGTTGTTTTACTGCCTATAAACTAATATTAGTATTGATGTTGCATCCCATATTTACCACAGCTCAGTTACAAATATAAAGCCTTTATACCGACGCACTTGTGGGGGTATTACGGGAAGCATAGTGTTTCAGGTCTCATTACATTGATAGCCTTTCAAATACCAATGCTAAAATGTGTGTGTGTGTTGTTCTTTCCATAAATGGTATACGAAGAAAAATAACTTAAATTGCCCATTGCCCTTATTTCTTATTTCAAAAGCAAGTTCATGTACGTGTTGGTTTCATCTACGCCGTATTGATTCCAAAGTCTAATCATTTGCATAGATGAACCGTAGCTGCAGACGTAATGTAACTACTGTCATATTCAGCGATAACAATAACAGCTAAAGTCACGTCTCGAGCGTCTCGCCGGAAATGAAGATCCTGACGGCTAAATCTCATCAGTTCTGGAGTAGATGCACTCGGCAACTTGAAATGATCTTGGTATGCTTGAATAGAACATGATCAGACCATTTCTACAAACGTTCATACATTGTTTATATTTCCTTAATTTTTTTAAACATACGAAACATTTACTTGAGTTGATGTCTGTTTGTTTATTCAACCAAACATCCATGTAAAAGTACATTTCTGCAAAATATGCAATGTTCACTTAATACACAAACACTATACTTTTCCCCAAAACATGTTGATCGTGTTTCGAGTAAGAAATAGTTAAAAGTTATAAAGATAGATATAACCAGAAAGATCTTATCGAAACTGATTTTGAGTTTCTAATAATTATAATGGACTGTTATATTCTGCTATATCTAATCTAAGGAAGCAAAGTGTGCATTGGAAAAATAGCAGCCTTATGTCCACAGAAACAAAAGCTTAATCTAAATGATACTTCTTTCAAAGTCTACGCAATTATTGGCCGTTAGTTATTATCAGAAAAAATATTTGAATCCTTTAAATTGTACATGCACATACGTGTATTTGTTCGGTATATTGTTCATTGTGTAATTGGCAGTAAACTATGTACATTAATAAGTGATCAAAATCACTAGTCGACCTTTTAATTGATGACGATCCAATGCCTTTGATAGTAATAACTTTTTCATCCCATCTTTACAAAACGGTACATAATCACTGACATTAATACATGATTTGTTTTCCAAATATTTTTTATAAACAATACGGTGTCAAGAAAAATAAACATTTCTATGTACTTTTGTATACCCTGTCTATTGAAGCGTACCTTATATACAACACCAGACAAAGTCATTGAACTCTTTGAAATTTAATCCCCAAGGTCGTGTGCCAGTGATCATGTAAAAGTACTCTTTAACCCATTACGCCTTTAGCCTTTAGATGAAATGGTAATTTAAAACGAATGAGCCTACATTTACAGGAAAGTAAATGAGCCAATGAATAACAATTCGTGACTTCAAGTACGAAAAATCAACGTTGGATGACAGAATTGGGTCTAACGTTGTGGTCGTTTAATGCAACAATTTATAACAATGAAGGCGTTATCAAAATGGTACCAGATGCGACCTTGCTTAGCAATATGCATATAGGGATAGGTCTGGCTTCTATTTCCTCTCAAACCTAGTTCAAGAACATGAGATGGATTCCGTCTGAAATGTGAGGTCGAGAGTGAATAATATATGTTGTGATAACTTGCTTCGCAATTGACCTTAACTATATTAGTAACAAAAAACAAAAACAGTGAATACCACCGCGATTTCAGTCCTTTGGTGGGGCTGCCTGGCTGAACAATATACTTTCACGGGACACTAGATGTGATTTACTATTTTCTCATATTCGACCAAGCGCGTATCTGCGGCGTTTTAATGTTACGCATAATTCCTTAAAGGGTTTAAAGGGAATCAAAGTCTGTCGCTTCATGTGACGATCGAACCTCTTACCCCAAGTGCTATACAGAATGAGTAAAATTGCGTTTTTAAACGTCTCACAGACATTAAAATACACAACAGCGATTTGGTTTGTGTGTGTGAAAGTTACTATAATATGCATAATTCATAAACGGGAGGTTAAATGAAAATGTGTTTTAAGTCATTACTCAGGAAGTTCTCAAATAATACTCTTTATTATTTGGTATCCAAGGATATGTTCCAATAAATACATGTAAGTAATAAAATCGCGCTACTCATGGAAACAATGACAACAAGACCATTCACATGAAGACTCAGTCCATCCACCCACACACCCCTTTTCCCCACCCGAAAAGTCCTTTCTGCTTGTGAATCTGCTTGTGAATATTCCACCTTCTTTGCAATACGGTGACTTACCACCACACAGTAATGGGTACCATCAATATGGCAACAACATAGCCCTGTTTACAACAACCACGATGCTCTGGGTACCGCCAGTATTTCCAATACACAGTCCTCGGTACCATCAGTACTACCACCACATAGTTCTGGGTACCATCAGAACTACTAAAACACAGTTCTAGGGTGCAATCGTCAGCAAGAAACGCTTTTCTCAGATCAACAGATCAATTGTAGTTTAAAAACGAATTGCCAAGCGATAGGGGGCATACAAAGGTACCGTTTCCTTTTTATGTGTGCCACGCAAACAAGCCACAGGGAAGTCTCTTTGATGGCGATAATATATGTGTACCCCTGTTCCACCCTACAGGAATCCAAAGCGTTTTTCTGTGCCAACTAATTACCCCTGCGTGATCAGAGGTTACTATGTCAAGTTGTGTACTAATAAATAACATGACCTGCACTAAATAACATTTCTATTTGAGTACAAAGTCAACATATCCTCCGTACGAAGATTGATGATTGGGTCTGTTTGCCCTATTGTATTGTTGGCCTGGTGTAAAACAAGCAGACATATCTGGTAAGGAATTTGGACCTACATAACTTTACTTTTTTGTTTCGAAGAAAACACATGGCACAGGTCCATGTAACCGTTTCTGTATGACACGTTGATCATCGTGGTGTTTTTAATTGTGGTGTCTGGCTAATATTTGTGTCTTTCTTTCTTTCCTTTTTTTGACATGGTTTGATGTATAGTCTCTGTTTAACAGATATATGTTATATTCCTTTGCCGCTCAAAGTAAATATAATTAACGAATATAATAAACAATTGAAGTTACAAATGTACCAGCAAATCGTTGAAATTCGATTATAGTTAAACACCGAGACAACATCCACAACATTGACCAAGACTGCACGCCATAAATGACAAACTGCCGTCATATTTACTTAACTCGCAGATGCAGATATTTGTGTAATTTAGATTGTAGACCCTTGGCAAAAAAAGAAAATATTTCTTTCCAGTGTCTATAAGGGCCTAGTCTGCCATGTCTGCAATTCGATTTGGAACATCTATTTCATCTTATTATCAGTAAAAACGCATTGGTGTTCCGATTGTCTACGAAAAATAAAATATTACTCACCTCTTTAATTGGTATTAAGAACATTTATTGAAGATTTAAATTGTTCTATGTTTATAGAACATTATACATTTAAGCAATTTAGATAACATTTTATGCAACTAAAGAATAAACAAATAAATAAAGGTCCGATACAATAAATTAAAGAGATGTTCAGAGAAAAAATGGTGCAAACAAAGTAAACAGGTCAACCTTAAGGTCACCATGACAAAATAGCCCGTAAAAACACTAAGTCTTTGAAAATGTTCAATGTTAATCCCATGGATTAGGGTAATGATTGTTAGGTGACAATCAGGCCAAGTTAATACAAAAGAAGGCATACTTTCGATTTTTGATAAAGCGTATCACACAAACAAAAAAAAAGTAACGAAAGACGATGATATTAAAGTTTTCGGATCTTTGTACTGTGTAGACTTTCACGATCCAAAGATCCTTTAAATGAACAGCAAGTCGCTCAACTTTACGGACAGACATCTGATCCACATAAGGTAAGATCGAATTTTAAATCCTTCCGCAATATTATTCCAACAAGATAACCCAGACCATACGGGCCGTAATGAACTTAAAGCTAAATAATTCGCCGCCGGTAAATGCATCGAGATAGTATGAAGTAACCCTTTAACGAGAAACAAATACTGGGAGCAAATTACTATATGTTATACTGATGTACAGTCGAGTTATTGCGTCATTGTAAAGGAACAGTTGCCCTGTTTATTGAGTTCATTTAAGAAACAAATGTATTAAGTAGACATGTGACACGTTTATTATTTCCAAGCAGACACACAAAACATATTTACCTTTACCCATTTAAAAAATGTTGACAGTGTATCACATATGTAATACATATTGTATTGTTTCATATGGTTTTGTAATGAAAATATGTTTGATAGTAAGACTATACTAGCACTTTTGGCAATTTTGTATTCAACATACTGCAAATAAACAAAAGTAACAATATGGATATAAATGTGAATTGTAGTAGCAGGGCGGAACTTGAAAAAGATGTTTAAACGTATTGTTTTGTTTATATTAATTTATTTAAGTTCGATTGCGATGCCCTTACTTTTAATATCACTCTTGACCGCTTATTCCAGATGAAGTCCATTATTGTTTTAACAAGATTTGAGAGGACAGAGAAGCCAGACGTTTCTCTATACCCTGGGTCTAAGCAATGGAGTATCTGGTACCATTTCTTTAACGTTTTTGTTATGACGATGTCAAGGAATTAAAAGTATAACTTGTATAACTTAACTTATATACAAGTACAACTTGTTATATTTTTAAGTAAAATTAGGACACACTGGACCGCAACAATGTGTATACCTATATGTACATGATGATGTAAATAAAGGTGCCCTTAATGTAAAAGAAGTTTTAAGCCAAACAGTTTATATTTGTTCACTTTTATTGCTAGCAATTTAGTAAATAGGCATAGTACAAAATCCTGAATAAAAACGGCCTTTATAATACATCTTCCTGGTGGATATGTACATAATTAAATCCTCCGAATACGTTGATGTATGTCTCCCAAAGGTACAATGACACTGTTTAGGGGAGACAGGCTAGACCTCGGGCAAGTTTAATAACATCTTACGAATTGAGTACATAATAATAAAACGATTCCTTACTTACATGTAGCTCTGTCTATTACTAGTTGGTCATCCTTGTGGCTGTAGTTAGATTTAACAATCAACCAAGGGATGAAAGCTAATGTCACATCTGGAGAGTTTCACGGGAAACAGCTAGATGACCTAACGGCCCAAACTCATCACTGCTGGTGAAGATTTCTTCGGTAACTTGCAATCATGAATGGTACACTTACTGTAAATATGGATTACATCAATTCTGCCAAATAGTTTTATTTCCTAAAATCTTTAATGTTAAATAGTGTTTAGAAACTAAATCCATGCAAATGCCATTATAAGCGTTTTTAAAAATCGAGTTTCGGTAGATGTGTTCACGTTCAGGCTATGTGTATTTCTGTAAGTCTTGAAGCATTTACTTTTTATTGCATCATCAAGATAAATGTTATTATTTAATACAATATATGTCCTTCAAATGTATTTTTGCTTTAGCTTTGTTTTGCAAAAGAAGCAAAGGTACAGTTTATAGAAATTAAGTTATCGGGAAGGTACACTATGGTAACGGGAAACAGTTATTTCTGAATAATACAATTTCAATGTCTAAATTTAAAACTTCGTCTTTAAGTTGAAGGTATGTTAGATGCTGATTTAAGTCTTCAAATAAAATGTCTGAACAAAATTTGTAGACCTAATATACAATTGAATTCGAAATATATTGAACTTTAGATTCCAAAGGTTATACATTGTTTTTCAACGTCAATATAAAAGTCCTCATTTGTTCGTTTTCGTGTTAGCAATTCAAATGTCATGGTAATGTACATGAAAAAGGCTTAGTGTTTCATGAAAATACAAACAACAATGAATAACAATCCGATTCAACAAAAACGAAAGATCAAATAATGTCTGACAGAGTAAGATCTCTGACTGTGGCCTTGATATGTAGTGTCGTGGCTTAAACAATCTGGTCTTTATTATTTTAAGGTTAAGGTAAAGACAAGACATTTTCTCAAAGCTCTTTCAAAACATAACCGCATTCGAAAGGGGTTTGCATAAAAAGCAGCATACTTATAATAGTACTTTGTTCGGATAATCTGAGTGCACGGTGTGAAACTTGAACGTGAACGATTTATGTGACGTTAATACTGACAATATTAACGTCACGTAACGAGAGGTTTCTATGCCATGTGCACTTATGGAAAACTATCTACACTGAATCACATTTCTAGTTGATTGCTAGGTAGCGTTTAAAGCTGATTGATCATTTTGTCTGGTCTTTTTTCTTTTATTGCTGGCCTGGTCTAAAATTAGCAGACATGTCTAATTACATGTAGTGTATTGACCCACATGGTGATATTTTGTGTTTTTCGGTAGGATAAACTGTACACGCAAACCATTTTTGCAGTTTCATTATTTTATATTATTATTATTGTTGTATCATCAGTGATAATATGTTTTAGATTAGTAATCTCGTTTGCCGTGTAACCATTTGTATATTTGTTTGAAAAAGGTACTTTTTCGAATGACTCTGTATTCCAGAATAAAGTGTTTTTCTTCACTTATATGGTTAACTTGTCTATCGATTTTGTAAAAGAGGGTTTGGTTAACCTTTTCTAAATTGAGTTTTAATTAGACCTTCTGGCAATTTGTCAGTGTCGCTTTTGAAAGCATAATTGGTTAATAGGTTCTAGATGGTAGCACATGTAATTATTCATTCATTTCAAGATTGATTCTTAAAGCAGCTGTCCTCCAGATGCTCAAAAAAAAGAAAATTAACGGTAAATACTTGTCAAGTTATGTTCAGTGGAGAAAGCTATTATTACTGAACCCTTAATTCAGTTGATAAATCGTTGGTAAAACATCGTTTTTCTTTTTATAATCTACTGCGTTACCAACACAGTAGCCGTTATGTATAGCAGGAATATCCCGATCGCAGACAAGCGAATTGTCAGTTTTCAAAGCAAAAAAAGTGAAAATGAGTAGGTTTTTTATTTCTCACATTTATTACATATATTTGAAGATATATTTTAAAAGATTTGTAACTACTGACTTTTTAGTTTATTCTGGAGGACAGCTGCTTTAAAATATGTTCCCGAAAACTCCATGCTCAATGCCACTTTTTACATTACAGTCAATCATTCACTTGTTAAAAAAAATTCCATTCCAAGTACACAGTCCATTCACTACGAATGTCCTACGAATAGAATCGATTTCACAGTATAAACAAATGATATTTTGAAACATATACTATATTATTCCATATGTATTGCCAATGGTGTTTACTTGGTTCAAGCCTGTTGTTCGTTGCAAAAACCAAACATGTGAACATTTCACGTTTGTGCGGTTTATGATAAAAATTCAGTATTGAGAAAAAGTAAGAGTATAAAGAAAATAAAAAAAGAAAAATCCGAAAAACACAAAAATATATATTTTCTAAATGTCTGTTGCGTCATGATGTTGTAAGAGTTTTTGTGTCGTCCTTTGTCTTAGTTTTTGTACGGGCCATTTTGTCATGGTGCCCTTAAACATGACATATCTACATTGTTTACAACATTCTTTATTGAACATCTCTTCAATTTATTTTATTTGATTATAACGATAGTGGTTATACCTGGTAAACCATTTTTTCAATTGTTCCCGTTATTTTCAGATGGTGTGCGTCTCAAATATAGCAAACATTTTATTTAAATTTAAATTTTCAGTACAAAACATAGTATGTTTTCAGAGAAAATGTCATAGATTGGTTTTAAATATGCATTACTTATGCATTTATCATTAATCAGTGTATGCATCGCGAAAGCCTTTTTTATAACAAGTCGATGTCTTTACTGTAACAAACTAATATTTTCTCCTAGAATCAATATTTGCAATTAGTTTTAGGGATTTACTTTATGTATTGCACCTTTAAAAGTCGTTCGGCGTAAAATGTCTTTCCCGATGCCTTCTGACAAAAAGATTTGTATATGCTGCATTACATCTTTGGCTAATATATTTCTATTTGACTGCGTATCAGACAACATTGTATGAAGAATAAATGTTATAAAACGGTCTTCGTTAGATCTAGTATCTGGTCTAAAAGCTTTTCGGAGAGTTGAGATGTTGAGATTCCTGGCAAACATATTAAATTAGGTATTTGAAAAGGTTACATTGGATTTGCGACATTTATATTCGTAGCAACTGTATATAATATAGGATTGAAAACATAAGAGGCAAAGCGTAGACATAACAACGTGAGTTTTCAATCCCTTATTATCATTAAAATGTACCACGTAACTCAAGACCTTATTTTAAATGATGATTAATTGTCATATTCGAGACATTTGAATCTGTGCACTATGATCAATAATCAAAACATAGAAACCGACCTCATCTGTAACATTAAACAAAACAGTAAATATTGTCAAACTGATGTCCATAGACATATAATTATGTCTACACGGCTGTCAAAATTATGTCTCATACTTATGGAGCAGAATTTGGGCATTTATTTATTTGACTACTTGTTGTTTTCATTTGATTAAGTATCAATCATATTCCTACAAGTTTGAATCGTATGTGAGTAAATCAAAATTCTTTACTTAAATATTGATTTATTCTATCCTTATATGTTTATGGTAAGTTGTGATATTCTAAAGCCAATGTCAGTACTTCATCTTAATTCGTTTAATTTAATATTAGATACCAATAAATTACTTTTTGATTTAAACATGTGTTATTTCTACTTATTTAATTGAAAGAGTTTTTTCTCGAACTCGTTTCTTTCAAATGTATTTGTGCAACTCTTATTCCTATTCGATTCACACTGACAATAAAGAATCTTATCATTAATATTTGCTTGTTGAGTCCTAGCTGGGTACCAGACCTAAAGTTCTAGCGCAAAATCTAAGTGACGGGAGATAACTCATGTATCGCTTCGGTATATTCCGTGAGCACACGGTGTGAGGATACAATGCTACGCGGCGATTTCATGAAATAGAAGTTTATATCGGCAACAACATTATTGTTCTGATATAAAATGCTTTGTCCAAAACCGTATTTGGACGTAAATATACATGATACTCAGCACAATACAATTTAAAAGAAAATTGCATCGGAGTTGGAAATATTGATAAAAAAACAGTGTGACAAAGTGTCAGTGTTGACTGAAGTTTCCTCCCTGCGCAATATTATATTAAAACGTTTAATACAAAGACGACATTTGTTGAATATTGGTGTGAGATAAAAAAATTATTTCACGAGTGATCATAGAAAGCAATATTTCTAAAATTATGATTTTCTAATTTCTATGACCACGAGTTCTACCTTACACCGAGATTCAACATTTTTTCTGGTTCTTCTAGGCTTGACAGCCGATGAAAACGAGAAAGCGCGGACAACAATAACGTTATGACGTCGTCATATTGACGTCGTTTTGCCAAGCGTTATTTACGTTGCGTTGCCTTTATTAATTAATTAATAATTAATTAATTAATTAATTAATTAATGCCGGGGTACAAAACAACGTCAACGTTATTGAAACACCGACATGAACATGCAGTGAAATACAAGGTTATTTCACCATAAAGCATTAAATAAATACATGTATTTTGTATGTCATGCTATATTCTATAAAGCCTCTTTCACACTGTCCCGGTGTACGCCCCGGTACGTCCCGGCAGTTTGTAGCCCGCGGACCGGTGCAAACCGGAACGAATCGTGAAGGAATTCAAGTGCGTTTATACATTCCCGGCAGTGCTACGGAACAGATCCGGTTTGGGGCACGTGATCACGCTCCTGGTTATGCTACGGTTTAGCGCAGTTCATTACCGTTGTAGCCCCGGAGGCGCTACGGTGTGTCCCGGTGCGTCCAGAAACACCACGGCTCTGCCCCGGGCATCGGCGACAGAGCCCTGGCGTCACTTCGGCGAGTCCCGGAAGTAAGACGGCAAAGCGCCGGTGTGGCACGGTAGCATATGCATATCAATGAAATTTCTGTGAACTTATAATAGATATGTCATTAGCAAAGTACAGAACTCAAGTAACGTACAAAGGCAAAAAACAACAGCATTCGAGTGGGAGAGAAGGTAGGTAATGGCGTAAGCAACGATAATTTACTTGCCAATCCTCTCCTTAGTCTTATAATGAAATTATTTAGAATAATGCAACTAACCTGAGTAAAACTTTAACAAACATGTTTTAAATACTGTTTCTGTAGTTCAATCGGCGTCCATCGGCTTGAACCGTAGTCATACCGTAACTCCACCGTACCTTTACCGGCATTCACCAGCTGCTACCGTGCCAAACCGTAGTTCGAGTGAAAAGAGTCGGGGCTACGCCGGCTTTCCTTCGTGACACACCATGACCACCGTGGACACAGCTCATGCCGGTTTGCAATGGTTTGCCCGGTGGTCTTACGGTGGAGATACGGTTGATGCCGGAAGAGCTACGATAATGCCCCAGAATAAACCGGTGTTGTTTCGCAGCCCGGTGAGTCACGGTTGTTTAAAAAAAAATGAAACCACCGTGGCCACTTCCCAGTGAATACAGGTTCAACACGGTGTATCCCGATTCAATGCCGGGAGTGAAATTCGGGACAGTGCGAACGAGGCTTAATACTTTATCTATCGCAATTTGGATGATAACTTTGATACACATTTCGGTATCATAAATAAGTACATCATGGAGATCAATACATTATAATCGTTGGCTTTCAATTCTTTAATTTAGTATAGAACGTTTATTTAATCAAATGTTTTAACCAGTGAAAACATGCCCTAAAATAGCGATAGGAACCCTAAACTCATTTTAACTTAATAAAAGCTATTGTTTTAAAAGTATCATTGATATTTTCTATGAGGTACGTATGTGGTACGACATCTCCAGCAAAATGGTACGAGGTCTCCTAGTACGAGATAGTAGTGGTTACGAAGTCACCCTAATTCGTCCCTAGATTTCGTGGATTTTTTAAGAGAATACTTCAACGGTTACACCGTCAGAAATTACGGACTTTTACGGAAATATTGGTTCCCGGCCAGATGTAATTTCGTAATCGTGTTATTGCAGTTAGTATTCGTCTAAGTGCATTCGTATAGATTTTATTCTAGTGTTATGTAACCCACCTTGTATTCTTAAAAGAACGGACGTTTAAGATCATTAGTTAAAACTAAGAATTCAAATGGAAAAGGAAAAAGTATGCACCATAATATTTCAATTACGTACTTTAAACAAGAAAGAAGTAGAAACAATTCATCCTTACATTCCGCAGTATCAAAATACAGATGTTTAACTGTCAAATAAAAAGTAGCAATTGAAGGTGTTTAAATCGATATAAATTTATAGGATTATAGATAAGAATTAAATGAATATAAATATAAATTAGATACATAGAAATTGAAAGATAAATGCCCAAATTCTGCTCCATACATACTCTCAAATACAGCAATATAAGTATTATGTTATTACGACTGGAGACTATTGGCAAAGAAAAAAATACAATTATTCTCAATGTCTATGATTAGCAGAAGGTGACATGTTAGTGTTTCATTAGTCTATGACGTGCACAATTGTGGTTCGTCTGTTTTGAAGTTGTATTTGGCAAAACGAGAGGACTGTCTTGCGCACTGAGTTAGGCGGGCTACACCAGTTTGACGTAGACATATTCTTATATAAACAACATTTGAAATAGCCGTCCATAGCCGTTCGCTTGCTTTATACAATCACAATTGATTGGGAAGACCTACTGCGCATGTCTCGGGGGAGGGTGTAAAATTGTCGATGAAATAATGATATAATACAACAATTTTATGGATCATACGTTTTGATTTAGAACATAAAAATCTCCATTTGATTTCTTTATTAACCTGGTTCGCGTGAACATGTCAATTTAAGGATTTTTTTCCGAAAATTCATTTCTTTACATGAACATATGTGCCAAAGATACGCAGAACATGGCAAATGTTTATTATTTTTTATATTTGATTATTCATCGACAACCCCGTGGCAAATGCAGTAGCTTTCTCCAAATCATGTCTGATAGGCAAACGTCGGAGTTTAAATTAATTTCATCAATGATTTCTCTAAACCTAATATCCACCATCATTTGATATAGCCGGTTCGCGTAACTGGTATGGCAGACGTCTTATTTTGTAGTCTGGGTTTACTTACCCTTTCATTTTTTAGATGGCGTGGGTTCGATTCCCAGATGATGTAAGAACAAAAAATGACTTGTATTAAAATGGCGCCGAGTAGTACATTATTGTGTAAATATATTTTTCTGGTCATCTGGGACCATGGGCCATTATATAGTTAACAATTCAAAATAGGGCTCCGCTACGCTAGTGGGCGTCAATTATGTGGCATCTTTCATTACCATTAATTTTCTTCAATTAAATCGAGGCTGCTATATTCCCCATGTAGGCTATGCTTCCTCGTGACATTCCCATTTGATCGAAACACTCCTTTTGTTTAAATGACAGTTTAGTGAGTATACTAAGTAAATGAATAAAACATAAGAATCTAGTTTACTATTACCGAGTCTGTATCATACACGACATGTTTGCATGGCGTAGTATAATGCTGTGATATGGTATTGCTTGTGTAATGAGCACTTTTCTGCACAAAAGTGCGTCCAAGTCATTGGACTTATTTAAGTTAAAATCCTTAGGCTGGGTACCGACGTTCCCTTGTCCCACCCTACACGAATCCAATGTTTACTCTTAAAACGTGTGTCTATATGCCACTTAGTTATCACTGTGTGACCAGAGGTTATTATATTAAGTTGTGTACTAAAAGACAACATCACCTCAACCTAAATACATTTCTTCTTTAGTACATGTACAATGGTAAAATTGTTCTCGGTACGATTGATCATTGGGTCTGTTTTCTTTATTTTATTGTTGGTCTGGTGTAAAATAAGCAGACACAGATTAGGAATATTGACCTACATGACGTTACCTTATGTTTCTGAGGGAATAAACAGCACACATAGATGTAATCCGTTACAATAATTTCTGCACGTTATAAATGATTTGTATTATGGTGTAGTTTTGTGGTGTAATGGTTGCCTTGTTAATAATTGTTTTTGGTTTGTTGGTGAAAATGAAATATAACAAATAATATTAAGCAGGATGTGTAAGCTGCAAATCGTTGAACCTCGATTATAGTTACTCACCAAGCCGCAGACCACATCCATACTGGGTACAATCAAAGCGTCACAGGTTGAGGTTTTCAACAAAGACATGTAGTTGTTACTCAACGAACACTCATATAAATATGGTGATCCTAATTCTCAAACTAAAGTTAACTTCGTTGAGAAACATATACATTAAAATGTGTGTGGTGCTCAACGAAGACCACTTTTAATGTATATGTTTCTCAACGAACTCAAATTCAATTTGAGGATGAGGATCATGATGTTTACATGAGTATTCGTTGAGTAACAACTACATGTCTTCGTTGAGAACCACAACCTGTGACGCTTTGATTGTACCCAGTGATCCCAGCATTGACCAAGACTGCACGCTTTAAATGTCAAACTTCCGTCATATTTACTTAATCGCAGATGCAGATATTTGTGTAATTAGGATGGTAGACTCTTGGCAAAGAAAGAGAAATATTTGCCATGGTCTATAAAGACCCAATCTGTCGTGTCTATCTGTTTTTCTATTAACATCTTTTTTTATTTTATATTAGCAGGCAAACGCCTTTTGGTGTTTCAAGTGTCTACTAAAGGAAACATTTTGCTTGTTTAATTGGTATTTTGAAAATAATAATTACAAAAAAGCTTACTTCCTGTTTGTGATCAACCATATTGCACGAGATGGTTTGAGCCAACCTTTTAAACAGAAACAATTACTGGGAGCTATTTATCTACATGCTTTATTAATGTTAGGTCTGGTTATTTTGTCATTTTGAAATGAAACCAAAGTTATTTACATGTAGTACGTTTAAAACATTAATCAAATAGCGTTGTAACATGTTCAGTATTTTAGAGCAGACATGGACACACATCAAATGTATTTGGTAATGAAGTGTCAGCGGTAAACCTTATATATAATGCTGATTGTAGCACACATTTAATACATATTATATTGTTTAATACGATGTTGTGATTATAAAAAATGCTCAATATTAAGGATGTACTAGCACTTTTGGCAACTTTTGTAAGCGATTAACTGCAACCAAATAAAAATACCATGTGGATATAGCTGTGAACTGTATTTGCAATACGGATCTTGAAATAGCTGTTCAAACGTATGATTTTGTTTTCACTAATTTATTTATGATAGCGAAGCACGTTGTCCCAAAATATTATATTACTCTCGACCGCTGGATGGAGTCCTTTGTCATTTTTAACGAGAATTGTTTTCGCGGTGGGGGGAGCAGACGCCATACCTATCCTTATATGCTGGCTCCAAGCAGGAAAGTATTTGGTACCATTTTTACGTATTTGGTATGGCGCGGTCAGAGATTTGTAAATAATATTTAAAGTATGATTTGTGAAAATGGAATTATACAGTACTTTATGCTTTTAAGCTCAGTATATATGTTTAAAGAAGTAGACATTAACATATTAAAAAAATTTACACACAGTACCAAAACATATCCTATAACTACATGTACAATAGAGGTGATAAATTTAGAGACATACCGTTCATAGAAGTTTACAATAACTATGTTCCTGATATATATGTACATAATTATATCTAACGACTCCCAAAGGAACAATGACACGGTTAAAGGGATAAAGGCTAAACCTCGGGCAAGTATAATTACGTCTAAAAATCCAGTATACTTAAACTGATGAAAGGGAGAGCTCTCATGAAGCATAGCCTGCACGGGAAAACAGTAGCCTCGGTTTAATTGAAGTTGTTCATCAGAAGTAATGAATGGTGCCACACCACTGACGCCCCCTAGCGTATGAGCAGAACTCCATTTTCAAATGTAAACAACATACATATACACTCCATGATCCCTGAGGACCAGAAAAGTATGACTACACAATGATGTAGTACGGGGCGACTTTTTAAAGCCGCCACACAGGCACTAAACACCAGCTGTAGTAAGTAATATTTAACTGATGAAAAGGAAAGCCCTCAGGAAGCATAGCCTGCGCGAGAAAACAGCAGCCTCGGTTTTATTGAAGCTGTTTTTCAGTAGCGCATGAGCGGAACTCCATTTTCAAATGTTAACATCATACATGTACACTCGATGATCCCTGAGGACTACACAATGATGTAGTACGGGGGCGACTTTTTACAGCCGCGACTTATGCACTAAACACCAGCTGTAAGACAATATAACAATTCCTAACTTAGGTCTGCCTATTACTAGTTGATCATTGTCGCTATATTTAGATTGATTTATCAGCCAAGATGGCCCGTGTTTGCATATATATTGCAACCTACTGTCATATTCAGTGATGAAAGCTAATGGCACATCTGGAGAGTTTCACGGGAAACAAAATGATCTCGCGGTCCAAACAAATCACGGCTGGAGTTATTTATTCGGTAACTTGATAACAATGGTGCGCTTGCTGTAAGCATCAATTACACCAATGCTACCAAATAGTTCTATTTCCTAAAATTTTAAATTATAAAAAATGTTTAGAATATACATCTACCGTGTTTGGCAAAAAAGCAAACGTATAATGTTGTAAAAATTAGGTTATCGGGGAGTTGGAGAATAGGGAAGCTGAAACAGTTCCGTTATTTCTAAATAGTTAACTTAGTCTGGATGTATGTAAGATGCTGATATTTAACGTCCTCAAATTAAACATGCCTACATAATATTCGTATACAAATTTAATTTAAAAAATCTCCATTTAGAAATAGTTTAAGTCTGCATAATACTCCAATAATTTAACGCATACTTGTTGCGTAGAATACTAATTATATTAAATTTAATTTGAACTACTGAACTTAAAATCCTGAAAGTTGTATATTGTGTGCTAATGTCAATATAGAAGTCCTTTTTTGTTTATTATGGTGTTAGCAATTCAAATGTCATGGTAATTTACAACACAATAGCTTACTGTTTTAAGAAAATACAAACAACCAATGAATAACAACAACAAATAAAGGTCAAATAATATAAGACAAAACATCCGTTTGCATTCTTAATACATGTTTGTAGTATTATGGTTTTAACAGTGCGGAATTTTTAAACTAAAGTCTAATGGAGAAATATTATAAGAAGAGTAGAATATAAAAAAATAGTTTAATTCATTGAAATGTATGGATATCGATAACAAGTTTAGGAAACTATGTTTAGTTTATTTATAAAATATTATATATTTTAATGTAAATCTTCAAACGTTTAAAAGATACGCAGATATTCTTTTATCCGGTTTTCAACACAGATAATATCAATTGAAGAGATGTAAGTCATATTCTTGAGGCTAGTTAAGGCATCACCGATATACAGGAATAGTACCAGTTTCACAAGAGCCTAGCAGTAAGTGACTAAGTCATACTTATATCAGAATAATATTGTAAAGTTTTAACATAAACGTCACGTCAAATAAATCGTTCACAAACAAGCGATAGATACACCGTGTACAAAGATCACCAGAACGCAGATATTGATATAGTTTAACGCACTCACAACATCGGCAGACGATATTACGTTTTTATGTATAAGCATGTCACTTTTTTACTAATATCTTGAAATAAACATTTATGAATTTTGATTTGATTTATTTTTATTATATACGTTAGCGTTCTTAAATTTCTTAAAAAATACTCGTTTAGTTTATCTCCTCTTGTAAAAATGCGCATCTGGTTAGTCTTGAACGTAAAATGGCAAATACTTCTTTCAATATGACCTAATGGTGGGACAGAGTATATTAGATTTCTACGTACACAACAAGCACTCAAAAAGGTAAAATAATCAAAATATACTTGTTTGAATGTCGTCATCGCGTTTATAGCGACAATAATACTTTGTGTAAAATCATGTCATCCTCTCTTTATTATTATTATTATTATTATTATTATTATTATTATTATTATTATTATTATTATTATTATTATTATTATCAGTATTATTATTATTAT
>Ga0224511_10000492_pt1 | contig 19095 bp, 17 predicted proteins | sample SF_May12_sed_USG_2_FD_169988 | JGI IMG/M metagenome (GOLD analysis project Ga0224511, IMG submission 169988) | Sediment microbial communities from San Francisco Bay, California, United States - SF_May12_sed_USGS_8_1 | ecosystem: Environmental > Aquatic > Marine > Sediment | place: USA...
CTCTTTCATTTTGTATCGCTAATGCGCCTCTTAGATGTTGTACCCAGTCGATGGTGGAGGAAAAATGTTAGGCGACTAACAAGATTGATTGCACAAATTAGCGCCAAGGATTCATTAATAAGAAAGATGGCGACCAGCAGCGCGATACCCTATGAAATTCTTGATCAATTTAGTATGCCCATGAAAAAGCTGGCATGCGAAGAGGGTGCAATGCCTCAGGATACGCTTTTCGATACAGTTAGAAAGGCGAAAAGAACATTCTTTTTTCACGGCTACCCAGCTTATAAGGTAGATATAAAATCGGTAGTAGATAGAGTAACTAAGGAAGAAAAGGGAGGCAATACCTTGATATTCTTGTTCATAGGAGACCTGGATCGAATAGGTCATATTTATGGACCGGATAGTGATGAGCGAAAAGATGTTCTAAGAAAGGTGGATAAAGGAATTCAAGACATAGTAGTACATTTAAACAAAAATTATAACGACATGGATATTCTTATATTTGGCGATCACGGTATGGCGGAAGTTAAAGGATATGTAGATCTTCAATCGATTATCGTAGGAAGTGGCCTAAAGGAAACCATTAGCGCATATTTTCTAGACTCGACCTTTGCAAGATTTTGGGTAGAAGGAGAGAGGGAAAAGAAATATCTGATAAATAAATTAAATACGATAAATAATGGCCACATCTTAAACGATGAAGATATAGATAAATACCAGATACGATATCCACATAATTATTTTGGCGATCTAATATTCGCATTAGATAACCACTATATCATACACCCTAGTTTTTATATCGCGGAGGGATATCCGCCTAAAGGTATGCATGGTTACCTACCTGGGTGTATTGATAACGAATCTGCAGCACTGATTTATAGAGCTAAGGGAACAGACGCGAGAGATATAGGTAAAATAGATATGAGAAGAATTCACTCGACGGCTTTATGGTTGATGGATTTATATGATACAAAGAAGTCAAAAACAGAACCTATAAGGCCATGACCAATAATTATACTGCCTGGAAAAAGCAAGACGTAAACGAGTTTGTGTCTAGGCATTTGAATAGTATTGTGAAAGAAATAAGGGAAGTGATGGGCCATAGATTGGAAGCAATAGTATTAGGAGGAGGATTTGGTAGAAGCGAGGGGTCAGTTTTTATTGCATTAAATGGTGAAAAGCACGTCGTAAATGATTACGATATAGAAGTAGTATATAAGTCCGTTATCAATAGCAAAATAGATAAATTATTTATGTATTTGTTCTTTAGAAATAAATTAGAAACTCTGGCACAAGAGCTTTCAGGAAGAATGCAAATAAAGCAAATAGATTTAGGGCTAAGATCTGTAGAGAGCTATAAAAATATAGTTGTGCCGAGATTAGCGGACTATGACATAAAGTATGGGCACAAACTATTGTACGGACGGGAAGATCCTGTAAGTGTTATGAAGTCATTTTCTAGCCAAGATATACCGGTTTTCGAAGGAGCCTGGTTACTACGAAATAGAGGTATAGGGCTGATATTGGCGAAAATGTATCTGTCCGACGGTAAAATAATAAAAGATAAGGAAGAATATTTTTATGTGGAGATTATAAAGGCCATCATTGCAATGGGTGATTCTATTTTTATTCTTAATGGAAAATATGTTTGTTCCTATGAAAAAAGGGCTTTACAAGTAGACCAGTTTATCGCAACAGGACCCGATTGGATGGCACAACTGACAGATCTGTATAGGGAGGCAGTTGAGGAAAAACTTCGGCCAAGAAATAAATTATTTAGAGAAGAAGATCCATCAGTATTGTGGGAGAGTATATCGGATCTTTTCCAGAAATTGTTTTTATTTTATGAATCGAAAAGGTTACGGGAACCAATAGGTACCCTAAAAGAGTACTATGACAAGATGCTGTTTAGGCAACAGCTCAATAATATACAAAGAGTTCGAATGGTTATTGAATTACTTTTTTCATACCACGGTGTGAGAAGGAATATATCATTATATAGATTACGGCACGATAAACAACAGAATATATTATTTGTATTGTTGTTATTAGCAACGGGCACTACTGGTAGCAAACATCAGAAGAAACCATATATAGAACTATTGGCAAAGATACTGAAGAAGAATAAGTTAGATAATAAGAATGAGTGGTGGAAAAATCTATCCACCGATTTTCTCATTTTAATACATGCGGGAGGTGAAGTGGGGAGATTTCTACGAGCAAAGGGCCCAACTGCAGATCAAGCGGCTGGCTAATAAATATTTATAAGAAGAATAATAAGTATTAGAACGGTATTTTAGAATGCGTGTAACTATATTAGGTAATTATCCCGTTTATAAATATGCAGAAAAAATGGGATTGGGTCTAAAAACAAACAGGAGAATTACTAGTTGGAACGAAACCTTGGCTGATGCACTTGGTTTGTTAGATAATGTGGAGATACATGTAATAACTGGCTGTAGCTATATAGACAGATCAGTGACCATAGAAGATAACGGAATTAAATTAACCTATTTGCCAATGCCTCACAAAAGAAACATATTTACATTGTTTCAGTATACAAGATATTTGGCAGATAAGATTATTAAAAAAATTGATCCAGATATTGTGCATGGAATAGGAACTGAGCATATATGGCCCTATATAGCAATAAATACAAGGCTACCGCATATTATTACGGTCCATGGGATAATATCAGAGGTTGTTAAGAGAAGTCCGCCAAAATTACTTTCACAACAACGATTTTTTGCATGGCTTGAGCCGAAAGTCCTGGCAAAGACACAGCATATGATATCAATTAGTCCATATGTAAACGAAACGTTAGAGAAGACAACTAGGGCAACTATATATAACATAGAGAATCCAGTTAGGGAGCTTTACTTTGAGCTGGGATCTTCGCCAGACGAGAATGAGTATCTGCTGTATGTCGGTAGTATTACGCCAGCGAAAGGAGTAGATCGTCTGGTGCGTGCGCTGGGAGAATTAAGACGAGAAGGATTCGATATTCCATTGGTATTAGCCGGACCGGTATTAAATCCGGATTATGGCCGTTATCTAATTGATTTGGCAACGAGTCTTAATGTTCATGAGAATGTAGTTTTTAAAGGATTTGTCTTGCCTGAGGAATTAGCCGACATATATAGGAAAGCAGCAGTATTGGTACTTCCATCATTGCAAGAGACGGCACCTATGTGCATCGCTGAATCGATGGCAGCTGGAATTCCAGTTGTCGCCACAAACGTAGGGGGTGTGAAATATATGATTGAGAACGGGATGTCGGGATATTGTGTTGAGTTAGAAAATAGCGAGGAAATGATAGATTCTATTAAAAGGTTATGGATAGATCCCGAGTTACGAAAAAAAATGGGGGATCGAGGTAAAGTTATAGCAACAAAAAGGTGGAAGCCGTCGGTAATTGCAAATAAGACGAGAGAAACATATAGAAAACTAGTTAGTTAAGCGGATAAGCTATAACAAATAGGAACAATAGCATGAAAGAATTTATTTGCCCATTATGTAAATCGGATAAAGCAATCATAGTCAATAAAAAAGATACAAGGGATATTGTAGAGGGGTATAAACGACAATATAACGTTGATGTTACGCCATATTACATCGGTGTCGAAAAGATATTTAGTATGCAGTGTACAAACTGTGACCTGGTAACCCATAGTCCAAGTAAGCCAGGCACTAGTGATTTTTATAACCAAATGCAACAGCATCCATTTTATTATGAAAAAGAAAAGAGAGAGTTTAATTACGCCATTGAGAAAATTAAACAGACAAAGATAAATAGTCTAGTAGAAATAGGTAGTGGAGAGGGAAATTTTCTGAAGAAAGTGAGAAATAGTTATGATGTATCAGCTATAGAATATAGTACGGATGCGATACAAAAATTAGAGCAGTCTGGACTAAGATTGCACAAGGAGGAAAATCAATATGATTTCGTGGTGTCATTTCAGGTTTTGGAACATGTATCAGATGTAAGAGGCTTTATAGATAGTGCAGTAAAGTTATTAAAGAAAGATGGATATCTATTATTTACAGTCCCGAATTTTGATTCGCCGTATATTAAAGAAGGCGGCTCACCTTTATTGGATTTTCCACCGCATCATATGACTCAATGGACTAAGAAAGCATTACATAGTATCGGGGACATCTTCAAACTAAATGTTGAAGAATATTACATAGAGAATATTCGTATAGAACATTTGCTAACTCTTATGTCAGCTAGACGGAATCCCATTATTGGACAAGGTATTACAGCTGGCATAATTAGAAAGATCGCGCGAACAGTGGATAAAGTGATGGCACCTTACTATTTAGATAATTATGAGGGAGCAGGTGTTACGCATGGAATCTTATTAAAAAAGGTATAATAGATTAAGGCACTATTACTAGTTCTTATTAGTTGTATTAAGCCTTAAATCTGGAGTGTATAAGAGGAATATGGGTCTAGCAGTAGCTATATTATGTGCAGCAATTATGGTCATATTGGTGTTTCTTAAAAGGGACGCCATACCATATGTCATATTATTCTTTCTTATATTCTTCTCAGAAGCTGGTGAGGGATTCACAAGTTTCAACGCATCATTTGTATTTAATCAGGATTTTATTAGATTCGCCAATCTGCGTTTTATAGAGTTTATTATAGGGCCCTCCTATTTAGCGATGTGGTTAATACCAAGAAGTAGTAACGAAAGTTATATGTCCGCAGAACGTAATTTATTTATTGGATGCGCAATGATAATAGCCGTTCTGAGTCTAGTAGAGTATTTTCAGCACGGTACAGTTACTGTGTCAGACTGGCGCCTTATGGTTTCAGGAATTATGGCCGCACATTTATTTGTTAGGTTACTAGATACAGAAGAAAAGATTATAAAGTTCATGATTATATTAGTGGTCATGCTGGGATTGCGGGCTCTCATAGGTTTAGTAGCTTATTTATTGGGGCATGGGGTAGTCAGTCCACGAGGAATGGTGCCATTTTTCTGGGATAGCAGACAAGTGGCGGCATTTGCGTACGCAATTATCATACTAACAAGCTATGCATCGAGTTTTAACATATTGCCGATACAGCAAAGAATCCTACCCAGGTGGTTTGCCTATACCCTGTTGATAATATTGGGCTTGACAGTACTTTTGTCTATAAGACGCACCGCTTGGGCTATCGCTTTGGGTGGGGTAGGATTAGTATTGTTATTAAATAAGTCTGTTAAGATAGCTCACTATATGGCAATTGGATTTTTTGCCGCATTTCTATTGATTGTTATATTTACCGTACCAATTTTCGATGGAGTACAGAATAAAGCTGCGCATTATTTTGAGAGTGTTAATTTATTTGATGAGAAAGTAGCGGAGAGTTATGAAAATAGGGTACATACGGATAATGTAAAGCAATATACAAGAATGATAGAAGAAAATACGTCAGTCTTGCTTATGGGATATAGGGGATATCCTGGTGAAAATTATAGCCGCTTACCGGAAATATATAGCGAAGAATTCCCTTTAGGGGTAGCGCACAATGCAATATTAAGAACCATATATTTTTATGGTATTAGCGGAATAGTGATATATTTATTATTCTTCTTGTTAGCTATGATGCAGTATAAATATCTCTCTAATAAAATAGAGAATAGCCTTGTTAAGCAGGTAGCACTAGCTTCATTTGTAATGCTATTCCTCGAATTTTCGACGTCGTTAACTTTGGTACCACCGTTTTATACAACAACTAAGGGGCTGATGTACACCTTTATCGCTGTGATCTTTGTGCGCTATGGCGCACAGAAACAGGCTGTTAGCGCCGGTATTCCACTAAAAGAAAAAGTGGAGGCAGTAAAGAAAAGGGACAATATAGTTAGAAGGAAAAAGCTGCATAATTTGCTCTACCGAGGAAAGCTATGATTGGTCCAGTCGTAACAATAGTAACACCGTCCTATAATCAAGGTAGATTTATCAGAAGAACGATAGAAAGTGTATTAGGACAAGATTATAGTGAAATCGAATATATTGTTATTGATGGCGGTTCCACTGACGAGACTGTATCTATATTGCAGGAATACGAAGGGGATATTAAATGGGTATCAGAAAAAGATGACGGGCAAACGGATGCTATTAATAAAGGCATACAGTTATCCAGGGGAAGTATCATAGCATATCTTAATTCAGATGATATTTATCTCCCTGGTACAATTAGCTATATAGTTGAGAAATTTAATATGAATAAGGAGGTAGATTTTATATATGGAGATTTTTATGCGATTGATAAGGCAGACAATATAATAGATAAAATAAAAACCATATCATATGATCCAAATATTCTATTATATGATGCAAATTACATCAGCCAACCAGCTTCATTTTATACAAAAAGATTGATAAATGAAATTGGGTTATTTGATGATTCCTTAAGATATTTGATGGACTATGAATTCTTTTTAAGAGCAGCCAAGAGAAAAGTGAGATTTATGATGGTCCCAAGATATTTATCAGCCATACGCTATCACAAGGATTGTAAAACATTAGAAGATGGTGTTTATCCCTGGGATGAGGAGAGAAATAGAATTAAAAAGAAATATGCAAGAAAGAAGGTGTACAATCCATCTTCTATGCGACTACTGGCATTCATATTTAGAATGAAGAGATATCTTAAGTTAATTTTGAGGGGAAGAATAGACTTTATGAATCTCCGATTGGCACTTAAACTAAGACGGATACGAGCGTAACGGCATTAGTATGAACGCGCGACAGCAGACTATCGGAAAAGCAACGATTAAAAACAAGGAAAGAGTGTTAAATACCGATATAGATAACATAACGCTCCGGGAAATCTTGGGCCAGTTTAAATCAGGTTTTGTTGTTACACCGAATGCAGATGTTTTGGTACAACTACAGACTAATAAGCAGTTTTATGAAATATATCAGACTGCAGATTATGTTCTGGTAGATAGCAAGGTAGTTATGCTAGCCGCGAGAGTATTAGGAATTAGATTCAAGGAAAAGATATCAGGATCAGACTTTTTGCCAGCATATTGTCAATACCATAAAGCTAACACAGATGTTAGGATATTTCTACTCGGCGGGAAAGAAGATGTGGCAAATTTAGCAAGAGAAAATATCAATAAAAAAATTGGTCGTGAGATAATCGTGGGATCACTATCGCCTTCTATGAATTTCTCTACAGATGATAGCGAATCGATGAAAGCAATAGAGACAATTAATAAATCCGGGGCAAATGTATTGGCGGTGGGGTTAGGATCGCCTAAGCAGGAGATGTGGATATCAAAATATCGAAACAAATTAGAAAATGTTCATTCATTTATGTCAGTAGGAGCAACACTAGATTTTGAGGCTGGGACGTTATCTAGAGCGCCGAGATGGATGAGTAATATCGGATTAGAATGGTTTTATAGATTAGCGATGGAACCAAGGCGATTATGGAGGAGATATTTAATGCAAGATACCAAATTATTTTGGTACATATTTCTTCAGGCAATAGGATATTACAAGAATCCATTTAATAGTTAAATAATTTATGTTCGTGTAAGAAATCAGATGCATCTATAAGGTGACGTAAATAGATAGAAATATTCGAAAGAAATTATAGAAATGATTATTAGGTCAAGAGCCCCATTAAGATTAGGTCTGGCGGGGGGAGGCACGGACGTGTCGCCTTTCTGTGACATCTATGGAGGTTGCGTACTAAATGCCACAATTAATAAATATGCATATGCAAATATAGAAGAGAGAGACGATGGCAGGTTAGTATTTAATGCTGCTGATCAGAAGATTATGGCTAGTTATGAATTGGCACCAACCATTGATTTGGATCAGAGACTAGATTTACATAAAGGTGTTTATAACAGGATAGTTAATGATTTTAACCAGGGAAGACCACTGCCAATCACTCTTACCACATTTTCAGAGGCGCCAGCGGGATCTGGACTAGGATCATCGTCTACACTAGTAGTAGCTATGATAAAGGCCTTTGTCGAATATCTAAATCTTCCTTTGGGTGAGTACGATATTGCTTCCCTGGCATACAGAATAGAGAGAGAGGATATAAACCTAAATGGCGGAAAGCAAGATCAGTATGCGGCAACGTTCGGTGGATTCAATTACATAGAATTCTGTAGTGGCGGTGGAATTGTAGTAAATCCTCTTAGAATAAAAAATTGGATTATTTCTGAATTAGAAGCATCTTTAATTCTTTATTATACAGGTGTTTCCCGAGAGTCTGCAGGCATTATAGAAAAACAAGCAAATAATGTGAGGAAGGGCGATAATAAATCTATCGAGGCGATGAAGAATCTGAAAGAAAGTACAATATACATGAAGGAATGTGTACTAAAGGGCGACTTTATTGGATTCGCGGATTCCTTAGAAGCATCCTGGAAGTCAAAAAAACAGATGGCGGACAATATATCTAATGCTAATATCGATACGATATATGAAAGCGCTAAGGCAGCAGGAGCCAAAGCAGGTAAAGTATCCGGAGCAGGAGGCGGTGGGTTCATGATGTTTTTTGTGGAGCCAGCAAGGCGAATGGAGGTAGTGGCGGCATTAAAAGGTTATGGAGGAGATATTGTTAGTTGCAATTTTACAAAGCATGGAACGCAGGGCTGGAGAGTAGGTTAATGAAGGCTAGAATAGTAACAAGTATTGAGAAGAGTATTTTGCTTCTTGGTGCAATTACGCAAGATACTATTTTGATCAGCGCTATTGAGCAAGTCACTGAAAGAGTAGTGCAAGCGTTAAATAAAGGTAATAAGATACTTTTTGTAGGAAATGGTGGAAGCGCAGCTGATTCACAACATCTAGCAGCAGAATTTGTCAGTAGATTTGCTTTCGATAGACCTGGATTAGCGGCTTTTGCGCTAACGACAGATAGTTCAGTGCTTACAGCGATAGGTAATGATTACGGATATGAGAATCTTTTTGCTAGACAGCTAGAAGCAGTAGGTATAAAAGGAGACGTCCTTTTCGCAATTTCCACATCAGGTAAATCACAGAATGTGATAAATGGTCTAAGGCAAGCAAGAAAAATGGGTCTAGTTACCATAGGACTAATGGGGAGTAATCAACAGGATATGGCACCTTACTGTGATTACTGCATATCGGTTCCGTCAAAAGAAACATCAAAAATACAAGAATCTCATATCATAATAGGTCATACGATATGCAGCCTTGTAGAGTCGATAATATTTCAGAGCTCATAATGCGAGCCATCATACTTGCAGGAGGGAGGGGAACTAGATTAAAGGGCATTATATCAGAGGTACCTAAACCAATGGCAGATATTTCTGGAAGGCCATTTCTATCGCTACTCCTCGACTATCTAAAAATGCAGGGCTTTGAAGAAGTAGTATTAGCTGTTGGATATATGGCGGAAAATATACAGGAGTATTTTGGTGGGATGTATAGAGGAATCAGGTTAAAGTATTCTAGGGAAGAGAAACCATTAGGTACAGGCGGTGCCATTTGCTTAGCGCTACAGAAGTTGGAATCAGGACCTGTTTTTATTATAAATGGCGATACATTTGTAACTTTGGATTACAAGAAAATGGCAAGTATGTTAATTGAGGCAGGTAAAGAGATAGTGATAGGTGTAACGAAAGTACCGGATACCTCTCGTTACGGTAGAGTGGAAATAGAAGATGGATATATAACTGGATTTTTGGAAAAAGGAGAGAAAGGTGAAGGATATATAAATGCAGGGGTGTATTTATTCTCTAGGGAACTAATTAGCTCTTATAAACTACAAGAGGCCTTTTCATTTGAAACAGATATTCTGTATTCAAAACCAGAATTGATAAAAAGAGCATTTAAAGATGAGAATTATTTTATAGATATTGGTATACCCGAGGATTATCTACGTGCCCAGACAGAGTTAATAGAAATATTGCATAATCAGATGAATTGCACATGATAAAAACTAAAGGGTTATTCTTAGATAGGGATGGAATCGTTAATGAGGATAGGTGCTATGTATATCAAATCAAGGATTTTCATTTTATAGAAGGGATATTTGAACTTTGTAGAGAAGCTATCAAGCAGGATTATAAAATCGTCATAGCCACAAATCAGGCAGGTATTGGCCGAGGGTATTATACCGAAGAAGATTTTCATTATTTAACTCGATGGATGAGATCGAAAATGAGTAGTCGAGGCGTCAAACTAGAAGGTGTCTACTATTGCCCACACCATCCAATTCATGGGATAGGAGATTATAGGAGGGACTGTGAAAACAGAAAGCCAAGGCCGGGTATGCTGTTAAGAGCCTCATCAGAACTTAATATAGATCTGGAGAAATCAGTCATTATCGGAGATAAGCTGAGCGACTTACAAGCAGGTCGAGCGGCTGGAATTAAGACAAAAGTGCTTTTATCTAGCGACCCTAAGGAGAAAAATGAGCTAAATGATGCACATATTTTCAATAGCTTGTCAGAAGTATTAACTTGGTTTAGGGCCCGATCATAGGGCACGATCAGATGAATAGTTAAACATATTCTGGCATTCTATAAGAAATACTAGAGTCACAACGTTATTTAAATATAATAGTTAAGTAGGAAGTAAATGAGAATACTGGTATTGGGTATAGAGACGGACATATTAGACGAGGGAGCTAAAAATGTAGCTACTAATATGGTACGCCATTTGTCGAATATGGAAGAAGTAAAGGTTATTCATCAAAGGGAAGTATTATTACCAAGAAATATTATTAGTATCATTAAATTCTCACCTCAAATAGTGCTGTCGGTGCATGGTCCAAGCCCGAAGACGATCCTGCTGTTGGCAGTTATTCGCCTTCTAACCCATAAGACATTTACAGTAGTTATTGGAACGCAGCCACATGACTCGCCCCAACTTGATAGAGTTCTGAAGTATTTTGGGCCCAACCTGGTTTTTGCCCAGTCGAAGTATTGGCATGAGAGATTCATGAGCATCGGTTTGAGTGTACAGAAGTTAGCAAATGGCGTAGATACGGAAAAATTTTCCGAAAGAGATAAATCTATGGCAAGAGCATTTAAAGAGTCTCTAGGTTTAGACACATCTAGACCGTTAGCTTTACATATTGGACCGGTTAATTTTAATCGTAATCATGAGATATTGATCAGATTGCAGGAGGAAACGGAGTGGCAAGTATTAGTGGTTGGTAGTACAACTGAAAATTGCCTTCCGCATATAGTGGAGTCGTTAAAGAAGAGTGGTGTTGTAATATTGGTCGAATACTTCCCGGATATTAGTCTCGTGTATTGCGCCGCCGATGTATATATTTTTCCAGTTGTAGATAGGACAGGTAGTATCGAATTCCCATTGACTGTATTGGAAGCAATATCCTGCGATATTCCAGTCGTAACTACGCGATTTAGAGGTCTACCAGACTTTCTAGAAGAAGGCGAAGCATTTAAATATTATGATACTTTTCCGGAATTAGTGCAGGCATTAAGGAGCGTAAAAGGCAAAAAAGGGAACCGACTAGTATCCAGTAAGTTTTCATGGAATGTGATTGTACAAGATTTGCTCGATAAGATAGGAGTAATACAGAATTGCTAAGAAAGAAAAAGCGATTGATAGTATTGACCGGTGTAGATGGCAGCGGCAAGACGACACTTATTAAAAGAGTGAGTAGTCAATTACAACAACAAGACGTGAGGTTACAGATAGTTTGGTGTGGTTTTAGGCCATTTCTTACATTACCGATAATAAGAATAGCAAAGTTAATAATGCTTCGGAGGCACGATAAATTTGCGGATTACAAAGGACATCGAGAAGCAAGAAATAGAGGAATGAAAAGAGCAAAGTTTGCCAATGGCGTTCTACTTTTCATATTGATGCTGGATTATTACCCAGTAATATTTGTAAGAGTAATAATCCCAGTATTGATGGGTAGGACGGTAATATGCGATAGGTATTATTTTGACATATTATTGTATTATAGTGTTATAACAAACCAAAAAACAGAATATTTATCGGAATTAGTGCAGAAACTATCATTTTTGTTTCCAAATCCAGAATTATGTTTTTTTATTAAGATAACGCCGGAAGAAGCAATAAGACGAAAGGAAGATGTACCATCGACAGAATATATTGCAGAGAGAATAATGTACTATGAACAAATGCTGAAAGTAGTAGATTGTAGGTGTCTAGATGGCGAGGAGTCAGTAGATAATAATACGAATAAGATTATATCGGAAATAAATAGAGCAGATAATCATGAATAGCCCAACAATTGAATTAATTAGAATGATAGATAATCCATTGATAGATAACTCGCAGGGTAGTGATGTTCGAGAGGATGATCGGCTTTATAAATACGCCTTTAGAAATAATATAGAAATGTTATATTTTGCGGCGCTAATTAAGCATAATCAATTAAGAGACCTTAAAGGAGAATACGAAGAATTACTCGATAGACAAAAAATGACGCTAAGAACTGTCTCTAGATTAGCAGGAGTGCTTGATGAGGGGCTGATACCCCATGCAATAACGAAAACAGTCAGGCCTTATCCAGGGACGCCAAATGATATCGATTGCCTGTATTTAGGTGCTCTAGACATGTATGAGCAGGCAGGACGCTACTTACAAGAACAGAGATATCGATTAACGGGACCGCAAGATATGCAGTATGAATTTTTCGATGAATTGTTAGGAGATGAGTTTAATAATTACAAAGGTGGTGGACGATTCTATATAGATTTTTATCGGGAGTTAGCCGCTGACCACATGCCGTACATGGATAGCGATATCTTACTGAATTGCAGAAGAAAAATAGAAATATTATCTGGCGAGCCCCCAATAACCGTATTTACGCCCGAAGCAGAAATGGTCGTACTGGCATTACATTCTGTGCTTATGCACCGTACTATGCCGCTGGAGGTTTTTTATACTTATAGTTATTATCTAGCGGATATGACAGAGGGGCAAATAAAGGGCTTATGGGGTTTCGCAAAGAAAAACCACGCGGAGCCGGCATTTAAAGCAATTATTACCTTGATGGAGACGCTTTATAAGGAAGCGTTTCAGAAAGTTCCGCATAAGCTTAGCTATCTAATAGAATGTACGGGAAGAAGAGTACAAGAAAAAAACCAACTGGAGAAAACAGTTTTTAGTACGCCCCATGTAATACTATTGTCTACCTTTGTATTGTCAGTATTTTCGAAGATACGAGGGAAAAGATCTAGAAGAGGATTCATAAAAGAACTTATTCATATGTTAAATCCTGTGTTTGCAGTAGAGGTACTTTACCATATGTTAAGTAAAAAATTTATAGATAAGCATTCGGATCATGTCTAAGAGTATTAGTATGTATTTAACGATTAAATTGTAGCATAAGAACAAATATACGAATAGGCATATAGAATATTAAATAGAGGGCCAGAAGTGAAAGAATATGAAAGAACGATCGATAAGCCGGAAAATAGAATAACTAAGGAAGGATTGATTTACGGGACATCAGCCGGATGCAATAGCCTTAACGTAAAATGGAGACTTAACGCACTAAATGAACTGTATACAATAGAAGGAGCAGTTTTCGCAGATATTGGTTGCGGTCGTGGTAGTTATAGTATTGAGTTGGCAAAATATTGTCAGTTAAAGATGTATTGTATAGATATTGTAGAGAAGAATGTAGAAATTACCAAAGAAGTGATGAAGAATGCGAGGATAGAAATGGAGTATTCGGTATCTGAAGCAGAGAAGATCGATATAAAAGACGAGACTTGTGATTGTGTTTTCATTATTGAAGTATTAGACCATGTTAACGATGTTAGGCAAAGTATAAATAATGCTTATAGAATATTAAAACCGGGAGGTCGTTGTTATATATCGGTTCCAAATAAATTGTTCCCATTTGAGACGCATCCTGTAAAGATTGGAAGAAGATTATACAATAGATTACTTTTCCCTTTTCTACCCTGGATACCATTTTTACACAGAAGAATAGCAACAGCACGAGTGTTTAGTCAAGCGCCTCTAGTTAACGAGGCAAGAGAGGTAGGGTTTAAAGATATAAAGATAACATATGTAATGCCACCTTTCGAGAAACGAGGCGGCGCCTTTATAAGAGGTCTAGCAGCCAGGCTAAACAGGACTCCGCTTAAGATATTTGGTGTGAGTCTGTTAGCGGTGTTCATAAAGTAGTAATAGATAGTAGATATACTAATTACTACTGGTTGTGCAGTCTGTAGAAAGAATGTATTTAAGAAACAAGAAAATAATGATTAAAAAAGATACAATAATATTGTCTATAGTGAATTGTGTTTTCGGTGGGGGCGCGGAAAAGAATGTACTGGAAGTAGGAGAACATTTAGGAGCTCGTTACGATATAGTTTTCCTATTGTCCGGTAAATATATAGATCCAAAATTTTATGAAATAGGACGAGTATATATATTGCCATTCGGAGGAAGAAAACTCTTATTACCTGTTCACCTGTTATATATGGGATATTTGGTTGTTCAGCATAAAGCAAGATTAATACATGCTCACCATAGGTATCCTAGTTTTTTGGCAACTTCGCTTGCTAAAATATTACAGGTTAAAGTAGTTAGCACTGTGCATAATCGATTCCCAGATAAAGCAAAACTCAGTGTATGGGGAGATATAGCAATTGCGGTTAGTTACTCTGTAGGGAAGTGGTTATTGGAAATATGCAGATTGGATCCGATGAAACTGCGAGTTGTCCATAACGGTATTGAGGAAATAAGACTGTGTGAGAATGAAGAAATTAAAATAATGAAAGAAAAGCTAGGTATTAGTAACAATACCAATATTCTTTGTACTGTGGGCCGCCTTACCAAGCAGAAAAATTATCGGTGTTTAATCGAAGCACTTAGTCTTGTTAAGAATCCAAACTGGGTCTTATTGTTAATTGGTGATGGTGAAGAAAAGGATGCCCTAAGAAAGCAAGCAGTAGAGTTAGGTCTTGAGAAAAAGATATATTTCTTAGGTCATAGACTCGACGTTCAAAGAATAATGCAGGCCTCAGATATTTTTGTATTGAGCTCTCTATGGGAAGGTCTTCCCTATGTAGTTTTAGAAGCCTTATGCTGTGGTTTGCCAATTATATCTACAGACGTAGGTGGCGTATCAGAGGCAGTTATAGATAAGGAGACTGGTATACTTGTTCCACCAGGTATACCAGAAATGTTGGCAATTGGTATAGATAAGCTGATAGATGATGACATGTTAAAAGAAACTTATTCGAAAAAAGGAAAAGAGTTATTTAATCATCGTTTCAAAAAGAGAACCATGCTGAAGAAAGTGGATCTAATATATAAGGAACTCATTGGGTAATGGAAAGTATAGTTAGAATTATTAATTGCAGCGAAGATAGGATATATGTTGGAAAAGAAGATTAAGATATTAGAAAGATATCCAAGATGGTATGTCGCAATTGCGATTATAACTCTATGCTCGATAGCTTTTATATACTATGGAAGTATAAGGCATATGTCGACTTTTTGGTTTACACAAGAAGAATATAGCCATGGAATTATGATACCAGTAATTAGCATATTTTTAATATGGCAGAAAAAAGAAATACTGAGACATATTCAATATGACAAAGGCCTAGGCGGCTTAGTCTTGATAGTTATAGGTCTAATTGTAAATCTACTGGGTGAATTAAGCGCAATATCTATAATAAGTCAATATTCGTTAGTGATAACTATTACTGGATTAGTTTATTCATTTATTGGTAGGGAGGCAATAAAAAAAATATGGATAGTATTTGTTTTTCTTCTATTTATGATTCCTCTGCCTGCGGTAATTTACCAGGGTTTATCATCAGAGTTGCAATTAATTTCTTCTGATATTGGTGTGCGTATAATTCGTTTGTTCGGAATAAGTGTCTATTTGGAAGGAAACGTCATAGATCTAGGCAATTACAAATTACAGGTAGTTGAGGCATGTAGCGGCTTACGATATCTATTTCCGTTAATGAGTTTAGCATTTATAACTGCATATTTTTATCAAGCAAATATTTGGAAACGCGGTTTCGTATTTTTCTCAAGTATACCCATAACAGTTCTGTTAAACAGCACTAGAATAGGCATTATTGGAATACTGGTTGAATATTACGGCAGTGGAATGGCTGAAGGATTTTTGCATGATTTTGAGGGCTGGGTAGTATTCATGGCCTGCATGCTGATTATAATTCTGGAGATGTGGATAATCGAGAAAATAGGCGATAAGAGCAAAAAATTAAATGACGTTTTCTTTATTGGAATAGAAAAGGAAAAGTTAGAACAAAATGCAGAAAGAAAAATAGCTATTTCAAAGAGTTTTCTTGTCGGCGCTGTATTAATAATAATTGCAGCGCCATTTATGCATAGCTTTCAGGATAGGGTAGACATAATTCCAGATAGGATTGGCCTGGACAATTTCCCCTTAGAATTAAACGGTTGGAAAGGAAACAGGACATTTATGGAGCAAATCTATGTGGATCGACTGCACTTCGATGACTATATTTTGGCCAATTATTCTGATGGTAGCGGCGCGTCAATAAACCTGTATATGGTTTATTATGGTTCGCAAAGAAAAGGTGCATCGATCCACTCACCGAGAGCCTGTCTGCCTGGAGGTGGCTGGAAAGTTGATAGTTTCTCGGAAATCGATATGGCAATTAATGGGTACAACAATACAATACCAGTAAACCGTGCTGTGGTGAAGATGGGAGACTACACACAGCTCGTTTATTACTGGTTTCAGCAGAGAGGTAGATTTTTAAGTAATGAATACGTGGTTAAGTGGTATTTGTTCGTAGATTCCATAATTAAACGTCGAACAGATGGAGCGCTAATTAGGTTGAGTACCGCCGTCCTTCCAGATGAGCGCATGGAAAATGCAGAAAATAGATTGAGAGATCTTGCAAACCAGGTAGTGACTATGACACCTAAATATATACCAGAATAGGTGCAGGAATATGAGGAGCGGCTAGGTGGCCTGGGAAGTATTACTATGCTAACGATGAATAATTCTAGCAAACACATATTTTAACAGACAAATAGATGATATATCTTATTGACTTTATAGTGGCATTATCGATCAGCATGGCACTTACACCATTGTTGATTAGGGCCGCACCAATGCTTGGCATGATAGATGTGCCAGACGATCGAAAAGTTCATGAACGACCTATTCCGAGGGTCGGTGGAATTGGGATCGTTATCGGTGCTCTGACGCCGATGTTGCTTTGGGTGCCGAGTGAGCCCTGGCTAAATGCATTCTTATTTGGTTGTGGAGTGCTATTAATTTTCGGCGTTTGGGATGATTGCAAGGAACTTGGGCACTATGTGAAGTTTTTAGGTCAGTTGCTCGCTGTTATTCCGGTTGTTTATTACTCTGATCTCTACATATCTCATTTTCCTTTTATGGGCCTTGATACAATTTCTCCTCAAGTTGGCAAGCCATTTACGGTATTTGCAATAATGGGAATGATAAATGCCATTAATCACTCTGATGGTCTCGATGGCCTCGCCGGAGGAATGACTATGCTGAGCCTTGTGTGTATAGGTTATCTAGCATTTCTGGCAGAGGGTTCTGCCACGCTTGCTGTAGCAGCTGCAACAATGGGCGGGATATTTGGATTTCTAAGATTTAATAATCATCCTGCTCGTGTATTCATGGGTGATGGCGGCAGTCAAGTCCTCGGATATACATTAGGTGTTTTGGTGGTTGTATTAACTCAGAATGTAAATCCAGCATTAAGTCCTGCATCGCCCGTTCTGATTCTTGGTCTGCCAATTATAGATATATTGGCGGTATTTTGGCTCCGCGCGCGCGGAGGACTGAACTGGTTCAAGGCGACAAAGAATCATATACATCATCGTTTGCTGGATCTTGGATTTGACCATTACGAGGCCGTTGTAATCATTTATTTTATACAAGTATTATTTGTTGTTAGCGCTATAACACTTAAATATGAATCGGACTGGTTGATTATGTTAATTTATATGGCTGTCTGCACATTAATATTTATTTTGTTGACAGTTGGTGAAGCGAAGGCCTGGTCGGCACATGGGGAGATAGGGTATTCCAGGCTCGATGGAATTATTAACTCCATTAAGAATCATTATTTATTTCAATTACTACCAGAAAAATATATTGGGTTGTTTATTCCCGGGTTATTTCTCGTTGTTGCAATAATGGCCAAGGATATACCAATAGATTTAGCTGTCTCATCGGTCGTGCTGGCAATAATCTTTCTTGTATTTTTGTTGGTTAGCCATAAACATAATTCCTTATTCATCCAGATTGCGATTTATATTACGGCAGCGTTTATTGTTTACCTGGAGACTCGCCATGTTGGCATCGGCAGCAACTATATAGCTACGATAGAGCTGGCTTATTTTCTGCCGATGGTATTAGTTATCGGATTGGCTATACGTTATACAAAAAGTAGCACATTTAAGGTTTCTACCATGGATTATCTTGTTGTCGTTATCGCTGTGTTATCTGGAGTATTTCTAAGGAATGATCCATCTTTATCGGATATGGGCTTTATGGTAATTAAACTGGCAATTGTTTTCTATGGGTCAGAATTTATCATAAATCATATGAGAACTCGATGGAATCTTCTTACTAGCGCTACAGTATTATCTTTAACCATGGTTGGAATAAAAGGGCTATTTTGATAACAGATCGGGTAAATTGTGAATCAACTCTGGCGTATTATACGCGGAACTATTCACTACATTAAGCAATAGCAGTATCGGAGATTGAAATGACATATTTGAGACAATGTATACAAGGGTTGGTAACGCTGATATTGATCGTAGCTGTACTTTCAGGGTGTGGGGGTGCCGAGACAAGAAAGGCAAAGTATCTAGAAAAAGCCAAAGAATATATTGAACAGGAAAATTATAAAAAAGCAGCAATTGAACTAAGGAATGTACTTCAAATAGACCCAAAACACTCTGAGGCCTACTATCTTATTGGTGCTATCGAAGAAAAGGATCAGAATTGGGCCAAAGCGTATGGAAATTATGCAAAAGCGTTGGATCTTGATCCCAGTTATGCTGAAGCACGGCTGAAGTTAGGCTATTTTAGTCTAATGAGTAATGATAATGAAAAAGCAAAGGAGCATGTTGATA
>Ga0224511_10000493_pt1 | contig 19083 bp, 10 predicted proteins | sample SF_May12_sed_USG_2_FD_169988 | JGI IMG/M metagenome (GOLD analysis project Ga0224511, IMG submission 169988) | Sediment microbial communities from San Francisco Bay, California, United States - SF_May12_sed_USGS_8_1 | ecosystem: Environmental > Aquatic > Marine > Sediment | place: USA...
ACAGGTTAGTTATCCAACACTCTCGCTCTTCCACGGATCGAAATGGTTCTCAGACTCCTCTCAAATCCAATGAAATTGAAGCGACTATTTCTATGGTATACCTTATAGAAACAAGCTGCAAGCTTGGTGATGCTATCCATGTAAAGAAAAACATTCTCACTGAGCTTCTGTCATTTATGAATCTAAGTCAACACCGACATCGACTTTCCAGTTGTGGAAATAAAACTTTGTTGTATATGTATAAGTTTATTGCGCATGTATGCAAGTTTCCCACTGTTTTTTTTTTCTACAGGCAAAAGCCAATGCTGAACGAAGGAAACCGCATATAAAACGACCGATGAATGCTTTTATGGTCTGGGCGCAGGCGGCTAGAAGAAAATTAGCGGATCAGTATCCACAGCTACACAACGCGGAACTCAGTAAAACTCTTGGGAAACTATGGAAGTAAGTGTTACGAAAACATTTCAGAGTTGTATGTTGTTTCTACTATACCTTGTTTTGTGGTTGGAAAATGATCACAATACGATTACTCTATACTGTGCAAAAGGTCCAACTAACTGAACCTTTTTGGTGGAAGTGATCGAATTCAACTTTTCCCACGCAAAAATATATAAACATGCCTAGAGGAATTACCTGCAGAGACAACTTTAATGATGATGGCATTAATCCTGTAGATAATAATTGTATGGTTCATGTAATATAATAAACTTTCACTTTCAGACTCCTAAATGATGCTGAAAAGAAACCTTTTGTGGAAGAGGCTGAAAAATTGCGTCAGCAACACAAAAAGGACCACCCCGATTATAAATATCAGCCGAGGAGACGGCGTCAAAATGTCAAAACACAGCAGCAGAATAACGATCCGGAACACAGCCTACATTCTGATGTAAGCGCCAAATTTTTACTCGTCAAGTATCCCCGAATTTTAAAATTATACAACTATTGTTTGAGTTTTACGCGTGTCTGTGGCAACAATCATCTTGAATATGAAATTCTGGAAAAATATGTGGTTGTATAAGTGTGGAATGCACACCAAATATGATGTTGAACTGTAGATTTCAAATTCAAATTAAATAACAGAAACGGGATTCATATCACAGCCAAAGAGGCGTGATTTATTTCAATGATTTAATTATTATTTGATTATATTATTTGATCTTACACATTTGGAACTAAACACCGAACTTTACACCACCTTGATTACTATAATCAAAATTATCACAAGCTTACCCGAAGTTATGTTCTCGATTTCTTCTGCAGGGTCCAAGAAGACACAGTCTACCTACCAATGTCGGCTTACTAAGTGTGGACATTTCGCACGGAGTTACCTCCCCACCTACTCCTCCCAAAACACCCAAACAGGCTCACTGTAGCTACAGACCAGGTAAATATTTCTACTCACTCATGAGCTTTCTGAACTTTCTTATTCGAGTCTAAAAGTTAGATGTTTTATCTTTATAGATTAAATGCGGTCAAACGCTCAGGCAACCTTACGAATTGGGTGTTTTTCCAGTTATTTTGGTCACTGCCTGCGTTATACATACCACCTTAGACTATGTTTTAACCTGGCTTAATCCACTGATTTTCCATGTGTGAACCTTCCAATCTACAGTCATTTGAACTTGACCTTTGTGGCTTTATTAACTAAGTTTAATAATCCATCTATTTAATATTTGATTCATTTTATTTCTCTTTTCGTAGCGAATTCTGCTGAGTTTTATCAACTGCCATCTACATCGCTGGACTGTTTCGATAGCCAGGAATTGGACCAATATTTTCCAGACAAGACACAGAGAGTCCAACATCCAGCTTACTACCCGACTGAGCAGATTGACTATACAGCCCTGCAGACAGCCAATCAGATGCCTTATGAGGGATACAGTCATCCAATGGATGATCAGTTCTTTAAGATTGATTATTCTCACAATTGGGTCCCTGAGAACCATAGCCAGCTTCCAGCTCAGAACACATGGGCTAAACAGTTCTAATCCCCGGTGACTTCAGATGTAGACCCACATAGACGGGTGACACTATTATTTCTATGCAAAACCACTATTATCAATAACCAAATACCGATAATTGCGCATGCAACTCGTAAATAAGCGTTTTTCGAAGACATTTTGGACAACATTTGAGTTTGTCATTTTTATCTTTTTTCAACATGGCTGGCTCCATTCAATGTAAATAGCATCCTGTTCTATGAAAATCATCTGTACATAACATTATAATTTATTATTTTTTCCACTCTTTTTTCTTTCTCTATGGGTATGAATCTCTGCAAAATGACAAAATAAAAGAAACTAAAATAACTAACTTTCTCTCCATCTTCTTCCGCCTACCATTTTTATTATCATATAAAACTCTAGAGAATTCTATTTATTACACAGTGCAGTTATCAAAGCATGATGGAGTCTTCACCATAAGTTGACTGACCGCAAAGGGAGAGATGGCGGCTAAGTGGGTAGCACATTTAGCTTTCAACCAGTTGATCGAGGCTCGATTCCAAGTTTGTGAGTCACTTTGCACACACTTTCTCTCTCGTTAGATTCAAATCGCGTCCACCTATAGAGTATTCATATAACAAGAACATGACGAGTCTTCATCTTCTGCCAACTGACCTACCTTGATTTGATTGGCATGTATATCACAACAAATGGAGACTTACCCTGAAACAATGCATTTCAAAGGAACGTCAGCTGTGCAAAGGTTCTGGAAATTTTGTCTTGCAAACAGCAAATATGATAAATAAGTTGATAATGTTGATTGAATGATCTATTTTTATTCTCAACCACTCATTCATTTGCCATTCGGGATCGTGTGTTGAGGTAGCACACCATGTCGGAAGAGCGGCCTAATAGATATAGCAACAGGCTGAACACCAGGGATTTCTGGTTTAATCTAATCAATCAGAATCTTCAGCGATGGGGCAATATGATGGATAAAAGGTGCACTGTCAGGATGTAACACTCTGCACATTCAAATTCAATATGTCACCTTTTCTTCTCCGGACTCTTCATCATTCCTTATGAAGACCTAGAGCACCATTATTGGATGGTGTCTAAATAGTGTAAAAAGTGTGTGTGTGTATCTAGTTAATCAAAGCTTTGACAGAGTCTTAAAAACTTTTGCGGAGTCTAAGAGCTAGCTTATTTTACAGAGTCTGCTCTAGACTCAATGCTGTCGAAACCAGGTGCATAATTATTTAAGTAGTATGCGGGTTGAGCTATCACTTGAGCACATTCTAACATCGTGCTAATCTGGTGATTTAGGTTTCTCATGTAAGAGATAGGAGAAACTGGCTTAGAGCTTTAATGACTTGATTTTAACAGTAAAATATATGTCGCTGACTTCAATATGTCTGAGTCAATCTCACGCGCCACTGATATACATGGAAGTATTGCATGGCAACATTGACCCCATAAACAGTCTCATCAAGTTCTGATGAGCAGAGTGAATCAGTTTCATTGAATTCATCGTAAATTTCTTGTAAAGGATAGATAACTCCATAAAGCGAACGAACGCTAAACCGGAGTTGCTTATCCTTGTTTCCAATAAGCAGCGATGCTAAAAATCTGAGCAGGGTTGATATAGGAAAGATGGTTAACTCAACTCTTCTGTTAGTATGATGCATTACGCTGCAAGACTGAGAGAATAGTCTTGAGAGGTTTTGGGTCAGTCAGGCTATCCCTTCTTTTCATGCATCACCTGTCCAGAAGCCATAACTGGTTTACCCACCACATGCCGGAAAGTTAGATCACCCAACTTGTGCACCCTTTATGTAATTATCTTTCCATACTGAACTCGTGTACTAACTGCGAATGCACTGTGTACACTGTGCACCCAATTGAAGTGTTTTTCTCACGCATCTAGCTTCCGGTGGGCACCTGTAAATGTTGCAATGAAAATCACTGTGTGCGTGAGACTGTGGTGTAATGCGCAGGTCGATTCTATTGGTGAAAATGGTTTGAAAATACTAGTGCTAATGAGATAGGGATGTCATCATATTCTACTCAGAATCTATATAAATAGTTACAATATCATAGTTCTATTAGCCCAGAAGGTAATTTACATGTACAGGTGAGTGTATTTGATTTAATGCTATATGTAGATTGCAATGTGTAATGCATATTTAACGTAAAAAATTTAGAGAGGTGATAGAACTCACAAGCGATGAAATACTTCACTAAGTTGATGTACTTTCAGTATCAATGGAGCACAAACTTAATGGGGTGAACCAATCCGCAAACAAGCCATTGGCTTAGTGGTGCTATCCATATAAAACAAGACAATCTTATCATACCTTACAACCGGAATATCAACAGAGCGTCTGAATTTTGAACAGAGCAAGGGTTATAAAACCTCAGAAATTTAAATGAATAGCATACTGGAATGAAAGTCTGTCCTGTGTATCTGGTAAAACAGCTTCACTCATAATTTTTATAGCATTCGTAAGGTGGGTCTGTCAGTGATGTCGCACTCTTCTTCTTCTTATCTCTATGATAGAAAAAATTGTTAGGAGCGGTGCAGAAATTGGCCTACTGAGTCTTTGACTCAGCGTCTCACACGGTGTGCCATTTGGAGACTTTCTGCTTGCACCCCGCAGTGATGTTATCACGATTATCACAAGCCTGACATTAGGTCGAGATTTGTCTCCCACACTCTGCAACTTTGCCAATACCATTTCAACGCCAGGACCAAGGTTCGGTTGGTAAGAACGTGGAGTTGGAGTTTATGGATTGCAGGTTCGAGTCTCACTACCGGCGGGGCTGTTTTCTTGGTACAGGCTTTTAACAAGTCCATCACACTAAACTGCTAGTATGGATTCGGATCACCCTGGTAAAAAAACTGAGGTCCCAACCAGTCAAGATCGCACCATGGATGTTAAAGATCCACCTCTCCTCTCTCCAGAAGAGTAGCCGACTTTTGGCCAGTGATGTGTACAAACAAATGGCTTGGGTTGACTGACTCCCAACCCGAAGCAAGAATATTAACACTCATGAGGCGCTCTGTGCTGTCATTGGTTCAGTCCACGATTCAGAACCAATTATTTTCTGTATGGTAATTGTCTGACCATAGCATCTCATTCGTGTCATTTACATCATTCGTCATTATTTTTGTGAAGCTTGTTTCTACAATGGGAGTCTAAAGTGGTCACAGACATTTGAAGGTTATTGCGGGTAAAGCTATCATCCATCACTGTAGCTATCAGCAAATTGCATATAAAAAGCATGAAGATGACCATGAGTTGTGCCGCTAGACATGTACATGTAGGTTCGAGTATACCAAACAAGTTTCTCGATTAGAACATTCACAGAAAGAGGCACTGCAGGCACTGTATAGTACACTGATATCACCTTATCAACACTGAGTGTATGAGTTTTTTAGAAACATGTTTTAAGGTTAGACAAATATAACTTTATCATAAGTACTATTCAGCTACAAGTACATCATAGAAAAGTCTTCAATGATTGCAACTGATAAAACTAAATCCTAGCCCTCACAGCGTGGGCTGATCATAGGAATAGTTATGTGAACTGGCTTTTCGGCATCTGGCAGGTAGTGGGCCGAGCAAAGCAATAGTTAACTGTTTCAATCGCTCCACCATGAGCCGCATGCCGAAGAGCCAAACCATCTGACTATGCGGAAATAGATTTGACACAAGAGTCGGTTCCTTTTTCAGATAGATTTTGCCGCTTTGCAATAGGCCTTGCTGTAAGCTGTCTTGCGTCATGATATGCTAATTACAAGACTATGTAACATAGTCATATAGGTCGGTGCATGTACGTTTACCTGCGTCATTTTAGTCTTTTTCCATCAGGAACCTGTATGTTATAGAGGATTGTTGTGTAACTCATTTAATTACACAACATCAAAAATTGTGACTGTATGCATGCTGTTGCATGCTCTCTGAGAAAATCCAAATCTTCAAATAGAGTTATATAATTCTCCGTGTATTATCGCCCCAAAACCAAGGAAGCTGACATCATTTCAAGGAAAACAATGGTATTATAAAGTGTCCCCGAGGTTCTCTCCTTCCCAAGTCCTTGTCAATAGTTTTTGGCTTTTGAATGAACTATTTCCTGTGCTGTGTGGTGCTTGTATGAAAAGATACAGTGTATACTGAAAAACCGAATACTTAATTTACAATGTCAGCAGGTTACATATACTTTAGGCAGCAAAGCATCTAGAAAATTCCCAATTTGTCATCAAATTGTAAAACAATCTAGAACGTTCTGGTACAACCTGCACCACATACCACAAAGGCACTGCAATAGTATAGTGATATATGGATAAATAACCTACCTATAGTGAGTTTGTCCAGTAGAGCAGCGCAGCAAGTTAGACTGCTAGTAAGTCACAGGGTTACTACCCAGTGCCCTCCAGAAGGCTCGGGTGCTGCGAACGTTCTTGATTGTGATTGACTGAAAACCTACGGATCATCGGGAAGATTTTAGTATCAATGACTTTAATTCTTACTGATTGGCTCTTACCGACGAGCTCCCGGTAGAAGATTCGATCGGTAATCCCTACAGAGCCAATAGTTGGGCTAATCTGAAGTCGCCTTTAGAGGATAACCCAACGGGCTATGAAGTCGCTGGGTATAAGCTGGACGCTAAGTTTGTAGATTACAGCTTTACCCTCCGTGTATCTCCTTAACTCTACAATCTCAAATGCCCAGCTAGTGAGAACTCAGTGAGTCTATGGCTCGGTATCTAGGGGATATCTTCTTCCATTTTCTGACCAGTGTCGGGGTTTGAAACAATTAGCCTACTGAGTCTTTGACTCAGTGCCACTAGGAGACATCGTAGTTGTACTCTCCGGGCCCCATAGAGAAGGTCACTTTATGGGTGGGCCTCAGGAACTGAAACCGATGAGGGTGGTAGAAATGAAAAGTTTTTTGATAGAACCAGAGAGCCCAGTCCAAAGCCCAGTATGTTATCACTCTACCCCCACCTCCATGTATAAATGGCTGTTCATTATCATTTTAAAAAACCATATTATATCCCACTTTACCTGTGTATCGCATGATGGCTATTGCGTATACAATTGAAAACATGGGATAAAATCTGAATACGCCCTTTTCATAGAGTCGTCCTCTGTACAGCCTGTCATTCCATGGTCCGTGTCTTCGCCATTACATCCCTCAGTTTGTGGTCTTTGCCTCCATCTTTATCAATTTGAACACAACTTTCAAAACTTACATGCACGATGAATCATTAGAACATAAAAGAAATAACACCCTTTATTATTTTATCTGATTACTGAGGTTCATACAGAACCACATTCATTTTGTATTCTTGATGTGATGATCAATGTGTCCCATCTTCCACTAAATCCCACCGCAATATGCATGTATTATGCCATATACAATTACAATATTAATAATTGAGCTGTTTGCTAGCTAGGCAGTGATGAAAACACCTGGATTGCTGACTAGTTCCTTTTATTTCCTACGCATTATAGGCATCATAGGCATCATAGGCTGCCTATGACATCATCCACTAACTTATTATAATGTGATATGGTCACTCTGTAATCAGTCACTCAATGGGAGCCGCACTGTAACCATAAAGCTAAATGATCATCATAGATAACACAGGTGGGTATGTACAAGGGTAGACTCACAGTAATCTATTAACAAAAGGTGAGGTAAGAGTTGTTCCTTAGCCGATGGCTGGGTGGGGGAAAGAGTCTGTTAGAAAACAAATGGTGTAACTGAGGGTGGGTGCCACTTCTCTTTCTCGTTACCTTCACCATCTTCTAAATACCCAGATACCCATTCCCGGATGTGCGAACGGAAATCTTTTTTTGCAAATAAGCTGTCTTGAATTCAGGACTTTCAGAGCCAATGCCGAGTGCTCGAACCACCTACCCACAGAGCCTCCCTTATCTATTAACTACAAGTTTATAATTTAGCACTTTCATATTCTTTTGTGTTATTCTGAACCTACTAAATAATTATATCAACGCGTCAACATTGGTGCAAGGACAATAAAAGTTTGCCAAGAATCGGTTTCATTCATATACTCTTCACTGCTTCAGCAAGTATAATTGAGATTTGACATCAAAAAAGTTATGAAGTCGTCGAGTGTTAGTAAGTATCTATACTTCAGGGTTAAGTTACTCCATTTGAGTTAATGCAGCGTGTGATCATTAGAACATAATACTCCTTTGCTGGACGACTGCCCGCTATCTGAGCTCAATAAATCATTGACGAATTTCATTCTTGACGAACACTCACTGTATAGCTCATTGCGTGTGTAATCAGTTTACATATCTGTCAGCTGACTAATGTATTGGACAATTCGCGATGCATGCATGCATGCTATGGTGTTATGAGAGCTAGTTAGCATGTTATAGTGTAGTTATATTCCTTGATGATCATAGGCATAACTGTTTTCCTGATTATAACTGCTATTTATTGCTAAGAGTGTCAACTCTGCATTGTATTGGTAAGTATACAGGTATCTGAATCTAATACTCTACCCTGAGCCATATCGAACTCTATGTATAATGTTCGTTATTGAAGTGGTGAAAGTGTTGACATATATGCTCAAGCTAGTTATGAGCTAGTAAGCCTCATCACTCCTCTGACATACAGAAACCATATTGGCAGGAATCATTTCTTTATTTCACTCATCACTCAACTTAAACATAACTATTACTGAAGCAGAAAATTGTTGGGCCATTTTGGTCCATGGTATCTTGCATGGTCTTGTAACGACAGAAATGTGATGTTTCCCCATCATATTTTATCTAATATTGTACACTTGGCCATCCTAGTTTAATGGACTTCCTAAGCCTGAGGCTTATTGGAGCGGTAGGAACTAGGATAACCTTGAGGAGCTCATCATACTCACAATTGGTTCTAGCGATAATTAAGATGGAAACCCAGCTTCTTATGGTTGTGAGCCACCTCACTATCTCTTGTTTCATATTCTATACTGCGGTTACTACCAGGTGTCCAGAACTCCTTTACACTTAAGCTTTTTAGTTATCGAGCTTGTGACTTCTTCTCTAGTTCTGTTTGTGCTGGAAATGCACCGACCACAGAGTTGTGAAGGTTTTGAAACTCTTCGTGCTTTTTGATGGCGGCGGTGTCATCTACCACCCTCCCTCTCCCCCTCCCCCTCCCCCATACGAGCATAATTATGACCATGTGAATCTGTGTGTCCTGTTTAGAGATAATAGTTTAATGGGTGGATATATAGATACTCTATATAACATTAGCCAGTTCCAGGATAAGGTTTTTAGTTAGTTGAGTTGGAAAGTTGGTATGTATAAACAGCCACTCGACCCTATCTATGCAATGACATGTCACTGATCTATGCATATAGTTTACCTTGGTTTATGATAATCACTGTTAATTTAGGGAAACTCATCATTAAACAGAACCTTTATTGTATAAATTCCTTGTTGACCCCATTATAAATAGTGAGTCTGGGGGTACATCTGGTTTGTGTAGCAACTCATGATTGAGGGGTCACATGGGATGTCTCCAGTGATAATTGATAACAATTATCATTTCTCTTTAGGCTAGCTCCAAAAGGACCAGATTGTTAGTCTGTGCCTTAATTGGTTTAAAGTGAGGGAGAGTTTTACAACTGTCAGCTGACTACCTCACCATGGCTGGTGTTGATCCAACAGCAAGACATTGGTTTGGAGGGTTGGAGGTCAATGTTCTGGAAGGTTTGGGCTCAGCTTCTCAACCTAGGCCCTATTTTTATGTCCCCTGCTGAGAACTCTCAATGCCTTGTGATGCAGCCATGATGATATATCTTTATGAATGAGGATCTGTCCAGTCTATTTAAAGGCAAACCTGACAAGCATACCCTGCGCGTGACATTCCCTGGTTAGCAGTTGACATTATCCGCTTTCTCTCTTTTACTGACACCTGGCATTGTCACATCACACCGCAACCTACTAAGCATCATTCTGAGGATACCCCACTCACTTCAAAATAACACGTATGCAGAGTTTGGAATAGGTTCTTTCCCAAAATCTTTCTTCTCGTATGACGCCCATCTTATTACGGTGAAGCTGCCATCTGCTATGGCTTAGCATATAGCACCACCATGACCTCATGGTGAGGCTTATTTTGTTTTGGGGTAGGATTAGGATGTGAGGGGCTCAAACTCACAACGAGAGCCCACCATGACTGGGATTCAAACCCAGCCTCTGATGATTGCGAGCCCAGTGTTCCACCACTGAGCTATATCCCGTTATTTATGGCATCCGTCCAAAGTCTTTGGTATTTGCCATGCATGAAATACCTGGTGACAAAACTCGATTGTACTCTTAGGTGGTACAGTAGCTTAAAGTCGTGCTCTTTAGGTCACTGGGTGCATGGTAGGCCTGATACAGAAACTGTCCTTTAGATGCCATTATCATATACCAAGTAACTCCATACACGCGTTGAGAACATTTCTCAATCTTTTAGAGGGGCCGGTGCTGGCCACTTCCCCAACACGGCTAAGGAACAACCTTTACCTCTTTATACCCTTTTTTCTTAACCGCTTTCTCACTGCTCATGATACCTTTTATTTCACTCAGAGCCTTTTAAGGATGTGCAAGAATATGTCTCTGAATCCATGAACGGTTCGGCCTCTAAAGCCCTGAAGGGTTCTGTCCCTGAAGCCGCTTTTATAGAAGCAAGATCTCCGGCGAGTCGGCTGAGAGCACGGCCGAAAATAAGGGATCTAGAGGAAAGCCCTCTTTTAAAGCCTTTCAAAGGCTCTATCAAAAAACTCTTTTCGAGCGATTCTGTCGCCCGAAACTATACCCCCTAGCGGGACTGTATTCAACCAACCAATCAAATCTCATCTTTGCACCTCATGGCAAAGCTGCCGTAGCTGTACTAGCCGCAGTAAATGGCACTGAGTCAACAATAAGAGTTACTCCTAGTGAGTGATCCACATGGATTCTCTTGATTGATAAAGTGACTCTTGATGGTTATTCACTGCATTTACTGAAATAATTAGCACTTTGACTACCTTTAGGTTGCTTTATCGTTTATTTTCCTCACTTCTATTTTAACTAGGTCAGCCAATAGTCACCTTTCCTTGAATCTCTGGCAGGACTCTGGCGTCTCCGATAAACGCAAATATCGCCTGATGTAGCTCGTCTGAAACATTGCCTGGAAACTCGGCTTTCCTATAAAAAGCGGCTTGAGGCCCGAAGGGCTATGATCTCACTTGGGCTGTCCTTGTGATAATGTGATTAGGGTGGCATTGGTATCTAACATGGGCCCAACCTTAGGTTTTCTATCAAAGCTCAGTGAGGAATGTTGTGATAAACTGGGGTTCGCACGTTGGTTCCTGGTTTGTTTCCTCGTTGTGCATGTTACGCTTTATCATCCCCATCATCCTGTCCAGCAGTCATTACTTACTGAATAAGGTCAAGGACTCTGACATGTACCATAGAGTACTAACTACTAACTTTATGGGGCAAACCATTGACCCTTCTGAAAACAAGTCATTGACTTAGTGATGCCACCTATGTGAACCAAGATGACCTTATATACGGCAAGCCTATAGAGACCTGCTTTCTGAGAATGGTGAAAGATCACGCTTCAGTCTCATCCCTTTATATATGGTTGTTAAAGATCCACCTATCCCTTCTCTAGAAGAGTAGTCAAGGTTCGGCGGGTGATGTGTTATCTGGCTTATGGGCGGGTGATGTGTAAACAAATGGCTTATAGGCTGACTGGCCCGCAACTTGGAGCGATGATACTGGTAAAAAAATGAGTATCTAACCCAGCAGCTTCACCATATAGGAATGATAAGACTAGCAGCACATGTCATCCTTAGTGATTGATGTCTTTCTGTATTCTAATTCAACCATAAGTTATACATGCAAATCTGCTCCCCGGGGCCAAAACGCTTCATGAAAGCAGGATTTGGCAATTAAGCATACAGCTTACCGAATCACCATTGCAACCTCTCCATGAATGTTTAGTCATTCTAATCTACTACATGTACATGCCTTGATCGGACGTAGCGAATAGACATATTTGATCTCTGATTTATATGTAATGCCAATATATTTATTCACTGTGCATCCTACACAACTGTGACTCAGTGATACACAGGTAAGCATGCCACTAGTTAACTCAAATCTGGCAAAATTACTTGTGAGAGAAATCGAAGATCAGTGATTGGTGATAAAACAGTAAATGGAAGTGAGTCACCTCTGTAAATTTGAGGTGACTGCTATTCTTTGGGTTACCAGACACAGCTCTGTGGTGGGCGTAACCATAGATTTATGTGGCTGTATAACAATGTAACAATACATGTACTTGATGATCCCGATTATGAAATGAGAGAATCAGATTTCTTTTCAATTGTTCTAGTAGAGTAATCTTAGATGGATGACCTAACAGCTACCGGTCTAGATCATATTTCGAACCTACCATAGAAGATCCAAGTAGCATAGACTTATAGTATAAAATACATATTATATTTTACTCCATTTGTTCATCCATGTTACCATGGAATGTTTGTTTAGTTTTGTTAGGCCCTTTTTGGCCTCCGTGTGGTACCTATACCTACACATCGATATAGTTGCAGAGTTTTGCAATAGATTTCGTTGGCCAAACAGATGGAGCTGATTTCTGTTTGACTTTTTCTTATCGAGTCTTCGGGTCTTTTTTCACCGATAACCCTGTTGTCCCCAGGGAATATTTTTTCTTTGGACTGTCCATGTGAATGGTTCTGACTTCTTTCTGACTTTACGCACCTGTCACATAGTAGACTATAAGGTCAGTAGGTGTCTCTGGGAAAGTAAGGTAGATCCGCACAGTGTCCTCAACTTAAAGGACACTGCAGCCTACATCCTTTGGACCTCTATGAACTGCAACGCTAGGAGAAACTTAGACAAAAATTCTGGGTTAGATACTTGTTTACTATCAGTTTCAAGGACTCACTTAATGGCAAATGAGGTCTGGAGCTATCAAGACTGGGTTTGGAACCCAGGCTCTTGCGATTACGGTCCAGCGCAGCGCTCTATCATGCACTGCGCTATTCCGCTATAACTTTGAATTGAATGAGTTATCAATGTCAATCTCTCTTGAATGGAGATTTTCTTTATTATATTGAGATCTTGAAATATAAAACAACATCTCCATTGACAGAGAACTGATGGAAAGAATTCTGTTATACTCTATCATTATAATCTAGCTGGTCTTTGCGGCATTCATTATAACAGCATAACCAGCCCGTATCAAAAGGCCTGCATGTGCACCAAACAACTGGACTATTCCTTGCTGTCTTAGACCATTTTCCTTTCTTGAACGCCTCCGCTGTTATGAAACACCACAAACGCATTAGTATCGACGTCCACCTCATACTGTCACATCCTTTCATTTTGACCTAGGATTAAAGTCAGGAGCTCGCACCTAGTACAGGAGGCGGGAGCCCCCTCATAAACGGGGATGCGAACCTTATTCTCAAGTCTACCACTGAGCCATCTCGCCATTCTAAAACAGTTATATAAAGACCCGCAGTTATATAGTTGCTTTTTTTGTATGAAGGTAGCGTCTAATAGTAACTCACTCTTAGTCTACTGAGTTATGAGCTATCATGCCTAATCGGAGTAGGACAGCCCCTAATTGGGAGGAAATCGCGGAAGATACCAGTGCCACGAATCTGATTGACAGGCAGTGGGAGATACCTGTTATCACTATACAGCTAATTCTCGCACTGCTCATAATCCTTGGTAAGTAGATAAATCCCTTTGGTTTTCATCTCTGGGGACAGCAATGAAGCCATGAAACTCACTAGTATCTTTCCATTGGGAGGAGCAACCTTTGGAAATTGTGCTGTTATTGAAATTTAATCAGAGGTTTATATTTGTTTTGCCCAGTGTACTGTACTGTACTGTACTGTACTGTACTGTACTGTACTGTACTGTACTGTACTGTACTGTACTGTACTGTACTGTACTGTACTGTACTGTACTGTACTGTACTAGACTGTTTACATACACTAGACTGTTAAACCATCAACTAGCGCATGTATATTTGGGACATCAGAATCTAGGGCAGTTTGAACTGTAGTCAGCCAAGCGTAGTTAGACCAGGCATGGGTCCAACAACATTTCATTTTTGAAACTTGGCTCTTGACTGTACAACTGAATATTTTTTAATAGTACAGCAGACTGTAGTTTTGTCTCTAGATATGATGCTCCCAGTTGTATAACAGCGTGATCACAATCCCTTCAACTGTGTCTGCTAAGTGAATTAGGGTTGACCAGCAGCGGAAAAACATTTTTACAGCATCAAATAGTAGAGTTTAAGGAAGGGAGGATAACTCTATGGGTTAATGTCCTTCAAAACAACAAACCATATCTCTTCGGATGGCTTTGGGCACGTTCTGCTTTCATGGTGGCATTGTTGTTATGGGCCATTTGCCGGTCAAAATCTTCTCGGTTCCTTTCCATAAACCACTAGTATGCCCATCGAATGGGTATTACTCAGAGGTAGGCCAGTTTTTGTGGCGTCTACTATTGTAAAACATCAGGATATGTCTGTTTGTATGCCGGCTTCCAGGAACAAGAGTTGGCCCATTGGTCAGTTTTATAGTGTAGTAAAACTAGTGGTCTATTGTTACCGGTATCCGAAAGTCATAATGTAGCAACCCCACCCTTCATCCTAAAAACTGAAGATCAGTGGTGATCTAATACCAACTATATGGTGATGTTATATTTGCACTCAAAAGTGGTGTCTCTAGAGATACCTTCATCACATACCCAGCTCTGTTACAGGATATAGCGGGATAGCTCAATGACTGAGTGCATAAAGTTATACAAGATAATATGCTTGAGTGTTTAGCTCAACATCGAAAGATTCTGGGTTCACATCCTAGTCATGCTGGGGGCCTACTGTGGGAATGAACTCCTCGCATAACTCCTGGCTCCTACAAGCCTCAGGCTTAAGGGTTCCACTATAGATAGAACAGCCAATTGTCCCAGCGAAATGATAAAAATAGTTATGTACGCATGACTGAGTAGGGTTTCTTTCCACCATGTGCCTAAAGATAACTTTCTATTTTTTAGGCAACTTGATTGTGATACTGGCATATAGTAAAACACGGAGGCTGCAGAATGTTACCCATTTCTTCCTAGTAAATCTGGCAATTGCGGACAGTCTGGTTGGGATAGGAATTCCACTATCTGTGTTTGTGTTTTACACATTTAAAGAATCTCGCTTTGTATGCATAGCCAAGTTTTCATTAGTTGGTAAGTAATAACTACTCTGTAGATCTTCACAGTCAGCTGTAGATATCATACACGGATGTATGGTGTAAGGTTTCATCAATGTTGAATATGCAGTATGTTATGGGCCGTCTCAATTTTCATCAAACACTACTAGACATTGACAGATCTTTGTCGCCATTTACGTGGCTGGCGTGTTTATCAATTTGATGTTCACATCCATTCAGGGACCTAGCTACTGGGCAAGTGTTTTTACAGCAATTATCTGTCAGTGGTCAGATGTAAGCCTACCTCCTCATCGCCACTGGCTTTGTGGTGCCATTGAGGGGAGATTGAGCCATTTCCTGCCCGCCACATTGGATCAGGTTGGGTTGGCAGAGTGTGATCAGCCAGGGATATTTTCTTGAAATACTCTGCCATAGCTAGGAATTGAACCAGGGCCACCGAGAGGACAGACAGTGAGATGCATTCATTCTCCCACTGACCTATCAATTGTGACCGGCGATTCGTAATTGGAAAATTTATGCTGATCAGGGATTGTCGCGTTAAAGAAATTTACACAAATAAATCTAAAAATGCTTTTTAAACTTAAATTCGGGGTTCATTAGTTTCCAACAGAACCCGAGAAAACACAAACACAATATTTACATTTCCAATAAAAAACTGTGAGCTGGTGTGTTTGAATTCAGTGGATTCAGTCGATTCAATTTAGGGACTTCCTGCTTTATAGAACAAGCAACATTATTGCATACCTTCAACCGAGGCTACATTGATGCACGAAGATACACAAATGAAAACCATCCCTATTGCCCTAGATTTAACTAACTGCTTGCTATACTTCTATTTTTCAGCTGCGCCATTGGCCGCCTCAACTCTGTGCCTGTTATTAATCACAGCGGAGCGTTATGTGTCTGTGGTTCACCCGTACACTGCGCATCGACTGACACCATTTTTGCGGCATTGCCTTCTAGCCGGAGCCTGGATTCTCTCCATCATTATCATGGTGGTGCTACCATTCGGTTGGCCAGGTGACCCTAATGCTGACCTGCTACAGGTAAATTAGAACCTTCTAGAGTTGTCTGGTTTATGTAACTAATGAGAGGTGATTGCTAGAAGTATCTTTCCTCTCATTGGTGATTCAGTTTTAGTCCTTGGGGACTCAAAGTTAGTCTACCCAGTGAATAGTGAAAAGGAGACAACTCCAACTCTGATATGTGTACCCATAGACAATAAACTCTCAAGGATAACTCTATGGCTGCATCCTCTTTCCTGTTCTGAGTCAATTTATTTATTTACAACCGCAGCTAAACCCAGTTTTCTCATAGAGTAACTGATTTCACACCATAAGAAGTAACATGTATATATTATAACTTTGGCTACTAGCTGAATCTTATCAACCATAGCCATATGAAAGATTATAGGTCTATGGTATTAACTTGATAGTGCAACGACTTCTAGTTCTTGAATTCCTATAAGACCATGGTATAAATGAGTGCGTGTCATAATTTGAATACGTAATTTCATAATCTCCTAAAATGGTAACGTAACTCCAATGTGAGTATAAATAGCATAGCAGACAGTTATTAATAGTAATTTAAATGCTCATCAACACTCTATTATCTTTATGATAAGGAGGTGTGACATGACTTCTCTTACAAATAATTTAGATTGATTGACCACCCACCTCCTAGGGCAGTAGGACCATCTGACCAGTATTGTATCTTGTACTTCACATTGTATCAGCGGGTCTTATGGTAGGGTGGCTTGACCCTGGACATGGTCAGCTTCCGCTATATCAAACTTGCCCAGGCAGCAACTTCATAAGATGCGGTCTTTGTTACTCTGCAACCAGCAGCGAATTATTATTATTATTATTATCTGGATTGATTGTTACAGAATGGTTGTGACTATCTCTCACCGTTGCTGCCTCAAGCTTATTGGCTGTATCTCGTCTTGCCACTGGCCTATGCGACCTTCACCTCTGTAGCGGGAATGTACGCTCGGATTCTTTGGGAAGCCAAAAGACAGATTAATGAGATCGAGCTACTAGTCATGCAGGTAAGCTACTGGCTGTAAAGCATAGAGTTATAAAGGGATGATAGCAGGGGTTGGTTAGTGGGTACTGGATAGCATAATTTTATTCGGCTTTGGACCAGGTGACTAGGGTTTGGTTTCAAGTTAGTGAGTCACTTTGTGCTTTCTCCCTCAACAGATTCGGATCATGATGTTAAATAAAGGTGGCCCATCTATAGAGTACTAACTTTATGGGGCAAACCATGGACCATCCTAAAAACAAACCATTGGCTTAGTGATACAAGAAATGAGAATCATAGCTAGAAAAACATGATTTATCACTGCTGTGAGTCAATTGAGCTCCCTATACACTAGTCACTCTTTCAAATTCGGTTGGGTTGTTCGGGCACTTGGCCATCCTGCTCAACATGCAAATCTCCTATTATTGAGGCTTGCTCTGGGGCAATGAAAATTAGGATTCATGGGCTGGATCACACTCACATTGGATGTCTACTCAATGGACATGCTAATATTCAATCGGTCAAGCGTGGTAAAAAGACAACTCTCACGCATTGTGTTTATTCGGACAGACAAATGCATTAGACTATCAGGGACAAACACCAATTTTCCCATTTATATTATTGACTTACTGGTAAGCTGCTCGAATAGTGAAATGGCTTGACTCAATATCGAAAGATTCTGTGTTCAAGTCTTAGTCATGCTGATTGCCTACTGAAAGAATTAACTCCTCACAGGATTCCTAGCTCCTATTGCTCCAACAAGCCTCAAGTTGAGGTAGTCTGTTAAATAGGATGGTCAAGTGCCTGATTAAAAACATTAATAACCCCAAACCCCTTTTTTAAATCGGCTTACCCGATTTAAAAGGATAATGTTTGCTCACCCAATAATGCCTAATATAACGACATCACCCAAAATCGGCTCAATTGATCCTCCTTAGGCATATGTTGGGATAGTTCAGTGATAAAGCGCAGGGCTTTCTTATTAGTATAAGACCCTCACTTCTATCGTAGCTAAAAAAAAGTAACAAGCTTATATATAAGGTGATAAGCTTATGTCCAGCAGTTTAATCATAAATGTGAAGGACGAGAGACCAGTGCTCAAGGATAATGTTCGCTGTCCCAAATGTCTAATATGTTGATATCACCCAAATGAGATTTTTTGATCCTGTCTAACCAATGTATGTGTGCTTTGTCATGCCAGGTATCCTCCTCAGATAAACAGAACATGCGGAATATCAAGTTGGCAAGGACAGGATTCATTCTACTTGGTTTATTTCTCATCTGTTGGCTGCCGTTTACGATCATTCTCACAGTATCTGTCAGCACAATCAAAAACAGCAGCGGTGAGTTAATGTTCTGTCAGGAAAACTATATCCCATGAAACTAGTCTCAATAAATGCAGTTATAACTCTCAATTAAATTAAAGAAATTGGGGGAAGTCCGTGTGGCTTGTAGAGTTACCCTCCCCCAACCCGACAGTGTAGCTATCTGAATGTGAAGATATAGGGGAGGATAACTTTATGGATCTCAACAGCAATTCAATTCTAGGGATAGCGAGATAGATCAATGGCTAGAGCGCTTGGCTCAAGATTTAAAGATCCTAAGTCCAAGTCTTGGACATTCTGAGTACCCACTGCGAAAATTAGCTCCTCATATAATCCCTAGTTTCTACTGCTTCCTACTCAAGAGGTCCATTACATAGGACCATTAACTCCTCTATTAGAAAAATATAAAAACTCAAAGCACATTTGAAATTCTGAAGAGGAAAGTATTCATAGTTGTTTCAATTGATAATAACTGATGAATACATGATGGATCACATTACCAAACCTTGTTT
>Ga0224511_10000494_pt1 | contig 19078 bp, 6 predicted proteins | sample SF_May12_sed_USG_2_FD_169988 | JGI IMG/M metagenome (GOLD analysis project Ga0224511, IMG submission 169988) | Sediment microbial communities from San Francisco Bay, California, United States - SF_May12_sed_USGS_8_1 | ecosystem: Environmental > Aquatic > Marine > Sediment | place: USA...
TGGGACATATCGATACAAACAAAAATTTATCCCAGCAGAGTTGTCGTTCGTTGCCCTGATACACGCCGAACAGATTAATATGCGTTTACCGTTAGGCATCGATTTATAAAACAAAACACTTTTAAAAGCTAAATGTAGAATTGTTCAATGGCATTGCAGATATAACCAAGAAAAAAGTTGGTGCGGTACAAAAATGCAGGTGCGGGCGCAAAAAAAAATTATTTTTTTTCACTTTTGCAATTTTTAGGTGCGCTGCATCCGACGAACAGTTAATCAATTTGGTGTGGCCCAAGGTATAAGTTCCAAAAAAACTTAATTTATTGAAAAATATGCCATTTACAGACGATCCACCACAACGCTTTTCACAGTTCTTTTTTTTTATTTTATAGACAAGATTGGATTTTTTTCCCATTCATATTAAAGGGAGATAATAAAGTGTAAAATTATTTAAGCAAATAAAGGTTACTTGCATTTTATAATGAATTTTCTATGGTTGAAAAGTAAAAGCACAATATATATCAATTTTTGTGAAAAAAAATCTTGTTTATATTTTGGTAAAAAATACAAATATGTATTCTTCATAGTCCATCACAAAGGTCTTACCTTAATATTGTATTCTACACCTAGTTATCGTTCTACACGGAGGAAAACATTAAAAATACGTTTCGATAGTAAACATTATATTAAGAGTCATTATTTTTCTTATACTTGTAAGTACTGAGTAACATGTTCTGTCCTTATTGGTGTATATTAATGATATATAAGTAGTAACCTAAGAAAAGAACCTTACTTTGGTTTCTACTTTCGATTTGATCTTTTAAATATTTTATTTAAAAACAACCGCCTTAAAAGTACGTACGGGCAGTCTACGTGAAAAACAATCTAATACATGTATTATTCCTTACCGATCGCAAGCTGAAGACGTCCAATGTTTTGATGTTTTATGATTTGGGCGTTTCTGTTTTTATCACATAACTTTTGGGAAACACTTAATTCTATATAATTTATTTCTACAGTTGCTTGTACCGATAATCGAATACAATTACTTCCCTTAGACTTTTCTACAATTTTGAAATGGTAACAGTGGAGCTATGTCAATCCCTCCTTTTTTGTACGTTTTTACATTTCCGTTTAAAAAAATATTTAATATGATTATTAAATCTAAAAAATAGATAAGAAATATTTAATTTTATTAAGTTAGAGCCTGCTAAACAAGTACACCCTCAACACCCGAAACATTCAGTGTTGAAAAAGTGTACAAAAAGTCAAACCCATTTAAAGATGCTCTGCCTGTATCTTTTAGGTCAGAGCTGTTTACATATTACATGTTAACCATATTTGAGCAGTGAAACCTATTCTTGTAAATATGATAAACTGCCAAATATAGTTATTTGTGCATGTAAAAATATCACAGAAAAATGAATTGGTTCAAAAAGTGTGGTCCGCAAATTCAGCTTTGTGTATTTACATTTCGAGCCATTGAATCGAAATAGTTTAATAGCTTATGGCTCAGTCACAATGTCGGCGATCTGCCGGTGATAAGTTTTGGCCGGGGTTCGTCGTAAAAAATAAAGAATCCTTGAACAATCGTAGCAATAATCCTAATAAAAGTGAAACAGTTACATTGTGGGAAATTTTCTAAATGATTTTGTCGAAAAATCGTGGGATGAGCGTTAAGGAAATTCCCACTAACAATGTAACTTATAAGCTTTGACCATAGTGCAGATATCTACACAGAATCAATAGCTTTCTTAAAGTCTATAAATGCACAGCATAGCTTCGTTCGTCTAGTTTTACAATATTTTAGAGACGATATGAAGCACAAAGCTGTTATCAACAGTAGACTGATTACGCCTAAACCCGCATTTATTATGTATCAACACATTATTACATTCAATATCTTCAGTAAGTCTTTGGTTAACAATACTTGTAAATAACTTACCAAGACAGCTAAGTAAGGTTATTGGTCTATAATTCTCAGGCTGTTTAATATCGCCTTTGTTTTTATAGATTGAAATAATTGTACCACTTAATCAACTTTCTGGCAAAGTACCACTTAACAATATGCGGTTAAAAGTTTAACATACACAGGCATAAACAATGAGCTAGGGTGTTTAATATATTCGTTTAAAACAGAGTCAGGACCACAAGCTTTTCCACAATTCATATTTAAATACACTTAGTTATTTCATCAGCCGTTATATGAACATCAATATTATGTTGTAAATTAACATCGGGTACTGTTTCATCATCATTTACATGTGCATTCAAATCATTCAAAAAGTTGTAAAACATATCATTGTCTAAGTCTACATGGCGTTTCGGTTTGCCAAGATTACTTGTGTACTGCCAATACATTTTAGGTGACTTTCTTCTCATATTTCGTATATATTTCTTAAAAGTATGCTTATACTCGTTAACTGATCTACGTATGACTTTTTTATACGCTTTACTAGTAGCAGTCATGTTTGTTTTGTTTTAAGATGTTTTATGTTTAGAAAAGTTACGCTTTTGTACATGAAAACGATTTCGGGCATGCTGACATTCAATGTTGAACCATTTTTTAACATTGACTCGCTTACGTTTGTGTGTTTTGTTGACAATCAGAGTACCAAAGATATTTTATCAGGACCATTTAAAGTATTACACAATGCTGAAACTACACTATTTATAATAACATCATCACCTCTCTGAGTATTATCTAACAATACGTGCAAATCCTCTATAACGTCTACACTAATGTTATTAATAAAATTATCTTTCATTTCATTTTGCCACTATTTAATTTCAGCTACAGCAGTGCTTGACGACTCTTAAACACTTAAAACATAATCTACTACAGACACACCTTTACATGCAAATTCGCCTATTGTTTATCCTTAAAGGCTCTGCCATTTAGAATAACAAATTTATTTTGTTTGCAGAAGGCTACAAGGTTCAAGCCAACCCGATGTGTGGACATGTCCTTTGAAACACGTGTCAATGAGATATCATTAATAATTAGTACGCTTGTCAAGCTGTCGTGAAAAACATCAACCGTGTCGATATCTACCTGTTCAAAAACAAAACAATCTGCGGTAAGAATATCAGTTTCAGCACCTGTTCTACCATTGAAATCTCCTAAAAGGAAAACAAACTTATTTTCAGTAGCATATTTATGCAACTCCAGAGCGTTTCAGGTCTTCGTTAACGGCCTGTGTTCGTTCGATATCGTTTTTCATGGTATTATGACTGGATAGCATATGATATGTGATATGCTGATAACGTATAGTGTTGGATGACTTGAGTAATTAAGAGCAAGGGAAAAGAACCGGCCAAGATAAATCACTGCGCTCGTGTGTTTCGGAATACACGCAGTCGCTCGAGTGTATCAGTCAGCCGTTACATAGCAAATGTACACAGCGATGTGAGAAAAGTGTCCGCTAGCAATGTATAGATGTGTTGATGTGTACTAGTTTGAACTACTCAACCGTGAATCAAATGGCGGCTATATGAATATCAATGTGGAGAACATAAAAAACTTTGTTTAGAGTTTTAAAGTCGGTCCGCTAATAAAATTTACTGAGCTATATATCATGCAACGAGTTGTCACTTTGCTTTCAATTTAGAAACACATATTTAACGCCAAAGTTCCGAAATAAAAAACAACACTAAAAATATAAGGGCCAAAATAACACGACTTACCTACAGCCTTGGTCCCCGCGTAAACACAAGTTGTCGCGGCCAATATAAAACCTTTTTTAACATCTCGGCTACACAGAAATATGTGTATGTCCGTTTAATTTACTAACCCAATATTAATTAGCGATTCTGGATGTTTAATGCAATGTTATGTTTCCATATGATTCAGTGTTAATTGATTATATCAATATTGTGTATTTATATTAATCAACACAGCGGCATGCCTGTTCTGTTAAAGGACGGCCTCATCGATTTTTACGTTTTCTGTTACAGGACGGTTTCACAGTTTTACGAGATGTTGCAAGATTTATCGATGGCGTCTTGATGTAAAGTCGATAAGAGGTTACAATGTTAAATTGCATTTATTGATTAAATCAGTCAACTGGTTGTCTTGATACCTAAGAAATATACAAAAGAATACAATACCTACTCCATATTCAACTCCAACTTTTATTGCATAAAACATTATAACAATCTTCATAGCAAGCAACATAAATAATTATACATAGTTATAGTTACAATGTATAGTACAATACAAATTATCAGGAACAATATTAAACATATTTTAGTAAGATTCAATAGCGCGCTTCATGGATTTGCCAGTTTTACCATTGCGTTCAGGATACCCTCAAAGCAACCAGATTGAAATTCAATCCTTAAATACAGTACAGTACAGTACAGTACAGTACAGTACAGTACAGTACAGTACAGTACAGTACAGTACAGTACAGTACAGTACAGTACAGTACAGTACAGTACAGTACAGTATAATACAATACAATACGTTTAATTATAATTCAATACTGCAATTCATATGACTAGTTCAGAGGTCAGTTTAAATGAATGGATGTATGTGTGCAGTTAAAACGTATTTATTATATACCTATAAATGATCTATATACAATACGAGCTAACGAATACAACAGGCCGGATAAAAAAATCCCGTATCATGCTTCCTTCGTGTGTAATGGATTTAAATCCCGTATCACCCTCCTATCTTGTGTAATCACTAGCACATGCGTTGTGACGTCACACCGATGTTATTTTTTTTCTATATATATTAGCGTAAATGCAGTGTAAATCAGTTGTTTTTAGATTAAAACTATAAGACACGTTATGGAAGACGTATAGAATAAAAGAAACATTACGTTACCTTCGGTCTCGCGTGATACGACTTTACACAGGCAACTGGAAATGATACAAACTGACGAATCAACATGCTTACATAATATTCCGTTTGTACAGTTTCCCGTTTAATAAATTCCGGTTAAACTAATTAGATTAAAAACACGTGTGAAGTTAAACTGCTTAATTGTCGGTATAAGTTACGGCATAAGTAGTGCGAGAAACATGAAGCATAAGCATTGACAAGCTATTCGACCGACTAGTTAAGAAATAAGTTGTTGCAACAAAAATCAAACGGTATTTTTTCATGAACATAATATATTTAATTTCATGTGTGATTTTGCAGGGGCCATACGGTGGTATGATTATGAATTTATTACACGGGATGTACTCCGAGATGTATAGTCCGAATATCAAAAGGTGGTAAGAACAGCAATTGTTTATTATGTGAATTATTATGTATTAATCTGAAAAACTCAGTATGTTTATTTAACATAAAAATATGCATGTTCGTATCTAAAGCGTTATTGTGTTACACGGTTTTTTGGCGCAGCTGTCTATGCTCGCTTTTGACCCAGGGGTTAAGTTGTATTCTAGCCAATGAGATACGTTGTAAGAGAAAATGCATACATTTTGAATTTAAGAACAAACCCTGCTATTAGTTGAAATCGGCTACGTACACTGGCACTTGTAGTCGCTGAAATGTCTATGGTGCAAATAATAGAACTAGATTTGGATAAATTATCACGGTCTTAGTTTATTAGATTTCTTAGTGAAGGTGTTTACAATTGTGCGTTTACAAGGCGAAAAGTATCCTTTCTTTTATTCCTAAATTGTACTTTTCATAACTGATCTATGCTGTTTGTTTGAAGGTGTTGTTTTGTAAATTACCATTAGACCAATATATGTATGCTGGGTACCGGTCTACTAGCATAGCGATCACGTGATTTCAGCTATGATTATACATGTAGTTTGCCGTAAATACACTTTAATGAAGACCTTATTCTTGACTCACGATGTAACGCAGTAGGTAAGCGCCTTGGACAAAATTATTATTTCGCACGCCGACCTTCACGGGGAAGAAACCGCTCGATACCATTTATTTTCTTCTTTTTTATTTTAATTTGAAATACACTTATCACTTACTCAAATTCAGCGCAAATTCTTGTTGTTTTTGTCATGGTAATTTAATATTTTTTAACTATAATAAGCTCTCAGGCCAAGTCTTGCTGATTCTATGCGCGAACTTGTAAAGTTTTCATCAAATAAAAAATAACTTTTGGCTATGGGAAATTCATCTTGATATAACAGATATGTACATATTTCTGTGTGAAAATCAGCATGCAATAACTCCTTTTAGCTCAGTAGCTAGAGCACCACACTGATTATCCGAGGCATATGGGTTTGAGCCTCACCGAGAACATCGTTTCGTGATAAATGTTGCTAGAAATTGCCCTTAGTTGTCCTCCACCTCGTGTGAGGATGTAATCAGTCGCTTGCAAAGTTAAGAGGCTAATACTGTCGAACCCAGGAACGCAGGTAGATGGACTGTCCGCCGTGATAAAACCTATTTCGTCTTACAATAGAGTTTCGCTAATGCGCTAGAGGGCGTCAGTGGTGTGTCCAAAGATGAATTGCTTCAATTAAACCGAGGCTGCTGAACATTAAACGCAAACTATGCTTCCCGAGGGCTTTCTCAATTTAGTTTGCAAATTGGCGTTTATTTAACCAACCAACAAACTATCCAAGGGACCTCGTGACCCTCGTGTTTAACTATGCCTTATTACATGGACTCTAAATTATTTTTAGCGAATCGCTAAATAATAATTCCTTGTGTTTTATATGACTTGGAATTACTGTGTGTTAAACGGTATGTGAAATCAATACACAATCAAAGATCCCTTTAAATTGCATGTAACATAAGATCGTAACACCAGAAACAGATAATGTATAATTGTCGCCTAAAAGCGATCAGTATTGCATATGTTTTGCACGTATATGAACAAATGTGTTTGCTTTTTGTAAACATGTTTTCTGTCATTTTTTAACTTGCACTACTCGCTTAGGTCTATTGATGTTAGCTTATTTATGTAAATAATTAATTTCCAGGTAATTTCCTCACTAAGCAATCCCTAGGTAGAGTGTGTTGTTAGATCTTGTCGATGTGTGGGTTTATGCTTTAAAGGCCAAAAGTCGTCAGCATCCGCCAAATGAATGTGATTTTTCTCCGTTTTGTCTCTTCACAGTGACAGTGAAAAAGTGCTACTTTTACTTTTACATTAGGGCGGCATATTACAATGTCTACTGAATAAACACTTTTTAACAGCATTACATTTAGTTTGTCCTTAGTACGTCGGTAAACTGGACACCTAGTAAAACATACATATGAACTTCAGTTTTAAAAGTAACCGGGAGCCGTTTGAAAAAAACAAAAAAATACCAATACTTTACAAAGACTTGTTCTTATAATAGTGAATGAGTATAAAAACTCGACAGTTTCGGGTCATCGAGTGCAAATGTATGGTAGTTATTAATTAAGATTTAATCATAGCTTTCGTAAATTTGCGAACAAAAGGGTGTTAAATTCGTTTAATTCTAATAAACGTAGTTTTGGTCCCAACGGTCGGATTTGCTTATTTGGTAGCAACAAAAGTTTGGATCTGTGACGTAATATTTGAAAACTACGCTTATTTAAAAACGGTGTCAAAACGTCCATTTGATTTTGAAAGTACAATTGTCAATTATTGTCGATGCACAAAAAGCTGCAAAATATTTATGCGATTATAATATACGTATTTAATTATGATAAATTATTATTCAGGATCGTTCAAAACATAAGTGTCTAACACTAAGTCGTTCAAAATCAACGTTTGACCCCTCGGCGCACGACAACAGCATAACTCCTACCAAAAATGGATAACGAGCTCAGGTGATTCAACTGGACACTTCGAATTTAATAATAGTAAAGATGTCAAGGGGGCACAAATGCTGACAAATATGAACAAAGATATAAACCCTTTCCGTTTCTTATGAATGAATAAATAGTCCATTTCTTTAAAAAAGGAATAACAAGAATATCCAAAACAATAGTTGATAAACTCACCTTTATATCTAGGTGTAACATATTTAGGTAGGAGGGCATTTTTATGTCTTGAAGTAAATGTTAACAAAATGGGTACATAAAGTTCTGTAAGAAAGGAGTTGCAGGGTCTGGGTGATTTAATTTATAGGACAATGTGAACAATTTCTTACCACAAACCACATTAAACACATTAATAAGTCCATGCAAGAACACAAGAAAAATGGTAAATGTTATAATGTAAGATTAATACACATGTTACTATAAATAGTAACGTTTTTGTACTGTTTCTGGGCTCATTATCGCCCTCTGGAAAGTATTATCACGTTTTTGCCCCGGGGCTATTATCAGCGATAATAGCCCTGGGAAGACGCGCAAGCGCAAAATGACTTCATTGCACGAAAAAGATGGCCGACCGCTCTGACATTGCGGAACGAACGCTGTACCCTCTTGCAAAATAACATAGATTTATTACAAATATGCAGTACATATCCTTATATAGTTTATCGACGCTTCAACGTTGACTGACGACGGAACTCTAGAGAAAACATTAAACAATATGCCAATGTGAACGTTCCATTTTATTGTTCATGGTTGAATGCCTAACTAGTATGGTACACATTGGTCGATGAAACTTGCGCTTGACAGCCAAGTACGTCGAAGCGCATGGAGATGTAGCCGTGCCACTCTGTCGGGTTGATTCTCACACATTTGGCCTGAACTGGTGTCGGCAGCGGGTTGATCACAATTGTTGACCTGTCGCTGTTGCCGTCAACAATCTATATTGGAGAATGAATGACATAAAGAAAGACATTTTAGTTTAAAACATATTTTAGTGTATGCTTAATTACAACTACGGGTTTTTTAGCCAATAAATCAGCTAATAGTTTAGTAATCATTACAAAAAATCGTTAAGTGTTCATCAAATACTATTCATTTATATAGTACATACCAAGTCAGACCCATTTCCATATGTGCATGTCACGAAGTTCGTGCAATCCGGACTGTAGCTAACGCGATATTTGGTAACCCACTGGTCCATGTTGTCACGGCCTTGTGTCGCAATGGCTTGAATGGTCCGTGTACTCTGGAACTCCGCCTACAGTAAGGATAGCGACAATATGGGGACCAAATAATTTTCAAGTGTTGTGTTTATGTGTTGTATTTGCAAAACACAGGTTTAAAAGTGAAATCTTTATTTAAAGGCAAGCCTTTTTTTTCTTGCTGTCATGTGCTTGCGTTGCGATAGCTTAAATGGTTTATGTACTGATAAACTCCGCCCACGGTTTTTATACCAACATCATTTGGTATTCATGTGTATGTGTTATATTTAGAGACACACGCTTTAGATATTTAAATTGATATATAAAAGGTCATCCTAAACCTATGTTTAACAGGTTGACGTCAATGCCATAATTAGAAATAGCTCAGAAAAATAATAAAGCCTTGTGTTATTGGCATGTACAGTTGTACGAACTGAATTGCACACTTAGGAGATGCCACGATATCTTTACAAAGACATTTATACTGAAACCTGTACCCACTGGTTGCCATCCCTAACATCAGCTGCCCAGACACCAGCATTTCCATAAGACCATTGACGAGTCTTGTTCAGGCGTGCCTCAGAAGGAGCATGACTTCCACTAATAAGTCCGCCGTTGTGCCAAGACGACGCTGTCATTTTCTCGTCAGCAATGGGCTCCGGACCACTCACCAAGTATTGTGCGGAAGTGCATGCTGGAATAGCAAAAGTAGGGATATATGTTGCAGCAGCGGTAAGCAGATGGCGTGGCAGTATGAGTTTAGGTGATACGAAACCACTTGTTGATGTAAAGCAATATCAACCATTGAATATGAAGACCTACTTCATCTTCCCAATTTTAATGATAATAGATTAACAAACATATCATACCGTACATGTTTTGTTAACTGTGATACTGTTGATATTTAACTCTTGTTATATTGTATTTGTAATACTGTTTTAAGAATTGATTTTCCAGTCGAACAATCATTTTGCGACACATGTAATTATCTATGTCTCGCCTTATCGTCTAGATATATTAAATACACATTATTGAACCACGAATTATGTTTCGTTGATTGCGGAAGCACGGTTTAAGTATCAAAGTCATTAAATTTGTTACACAGTTTACCCTTTATGCTGCAGAAAAAATATTAAAATGTGTTATCTAGTAACTGATCACTTATGTAGTTTATCATCGTATTCTAGCAAAACATTTACGAGTAGAAGGCAGAATAATATGATAAAATACTAGTTTTAAATAAACCGCCAACACTCGAACGTAACAATGTGTTGCCTTGGTAAACTCTTTGTACATACGTTTATAGTCACGGTAAGTGAACACTATCGCTTAAAGGGACTCCAGTGAGGTCTGGTCGTGTAACACAGTTTAAATTTTTTTCTTGTTGTCGACGATTGTAAGGCACAACAGTCTATCTTGTGGTATTCTAATAATTATGTTTTTATCGGTTGGCAAATCATTAAAAACTTGTATTGTATCTGTACATTCCATTTGTCAACCAAGTTGCTAAGTTGATAGCGGAAACATTTAGGTAATACAAACATAATTGCATTAACACAATACCTTGTAAAACGAGTCACTTATCATTGGTTGAATACAACTATTACTTAAATTAAAATAATGCGTTTTGGATTACTTGACCCTACTGGACACGTGATAAGTTTATTATATGTATGTCGTTGTGGTTTTAATTACGTATAATGTATACATTATTAATTATGAATGTCCAAAATAAATTGTACTTGCGGTTAATATATAAGTGATTTAAAGTTACAATATTATTAGTACGTTCTCTGCAGGTGTGAGTGTCCGTGTCGTACATCTTGTATATTTCACATTCACAGATCCCGGTCTGCGAGCACTCCGCTCCTATGGGGGCACATTTGTCGTTGTTGCCGCACGTAGACAGGTGAAGCGCTGCAAAATATTAGATGCGTTTATAATTAATAAACATATTATATACAATTATACCGCAGCGGTGGCTCAGTGGTTAGAGCGTTCGCCCCGTGAGCGGGAGTTCGTGGGTTCTATCCCCGACCGCGTCATACCAAAGACGTTATAAAAATGGTACCAGATGCTTCCTTGCTTGGCGCTCGGCATATAAGGATAGGTCTGGCTCCTCTCTCCTCTCAAACCTCGTTCAAAAAAAGAGATGGATACCATCCGGAATGAGCGATCGAGAGTGATTAATATAAGTTGGGATAACTTGTTTCGCAATCGACCTTAAATAAATAAGTTTAAATTAAATTAGTTAATAAACAGCATTTAAAATGCTTGAGAATCGTTAATTGATAGGCTTTCCATTGTTTCTTTTAAACATTTATGTTTGGGTTCATAGCTTATCAAATACTTAACATGCACACCTATTAAGAGGTATGAAACTAAAAATGTGTCTAAGATTTAAAAATATCTCTAAAATATCGTCGATACAAATTTGGTGAGTGTGTTTTTCTGCTATGTTTATCAAAACATTTTTGACACACATTAGTTTCTTTCTTTTGTTTTAAGGGATGCACTAAGGCAAATAATCTAAGAAAAAGTAATGTCAAAAGGAAGCCTAGCTTGCATTGGAAAAAACAGCAGCCTCGGTTTCATCAGTCGTTATAGACATTAATTTGCCACATCACTGACGCCCCATATCGCATAAGAGGACTTTTTCCATATGTCAACAACAAACGATATAAATTAGTTATGATCCCGGGGGGGGGGGGGCAAAATGAAAAAAATACTATATTCCTGCCACATATTTAGTCAGGCGCTTTCAACAGAACGACATACCACATTAATCATCATGTCAGTTGACATCGAGTTAATTATTAGAACGATAATTAAAAGCCAAAGCATCACACAAACACATAACCATAAGGTTTGTATAAGTATGCAAGTACTTTTGCCAAAAATGCATATTAAGGACTACGACCCGTGAATATTACACACAATTGCAGCAATACAGAAAAAATCATATACCTCATAGCACAAATAATATGATTTTAGGATGAATAACCAGGTGATTTATTATTATTTTTTTTTTTTGTAAATTTACTTTCAAAGCAAGATTAAACTATTGGTTTTTATAGAAAAAAGGGGTGGACCATTATGGTATATATTTCCTTTCATAAATAAATTATGAGATCTTTGTCATTAACCGTCTATTTTGAAAAAGCCTGCCTGTCTAAAATATTAAAAATTTAACTATAAAACTATTTTTGGTTGTTATTCCCATCAAATTATTTAAAAATATATATTGCATTGCTGAAATGACAACAAAGTTCTCAGTTGGTAATCTATAGACAGAATACTTAAATTTTGAAAATAATATGACTAGGAAGTTAAATAATCGTAATACGCATTGGTCTTGTACAATCTATTTACATGACTGTATGGTTAAAATTTTGTATTTATTGTTTATGTTCTGTTACACGATAAATAATAAACTTTTATTGGGATCATGATAAAAAGATCAAACACTTTACGTTGACATTTTAACGCAATACCTAAATCATTGCAATGAATTTTACATTTACATTTAAAAAAAACTAGAGCACCAATATTGTATGTACATCAATTTTTAATCACAATTGGATGATATAATATTTTTTCTAATGATTAAATTATCAACCTTTAAGTTTAACACACTGCTTAGAACATTGCAATGAAAACATTGCATCATACGTGCGCATGGTTGGATATTTGCGTTCCACGTGAGGTCCTTTTGACACGTGGCCGTACCACCGCCATATTCATGTAGTTTACACGTGAGTGTGTTTACATCGCCCACGTGACGAGAACCCCTAAAAACACGAGGTAGCGGGCAAACGGGACCTTTGAAAAGTAAAACAATATTTAATTTGGTGTCAGATTAAGTTTTTTTAAACCAGTATTTGTTTCTTCTGTTTCAAGGTTATAATTCTAATAGTTGCACGAATACATTGATTTTAATGTTTGTGCAATATAACAACGTTCATAGAATGTTGATAATATCCGGTTTGTGTTTTAATCCAATCTAATAAACACGTGAATTGAATAGAGCTCTCAGCGACAGGCGTTTCTTTACGCTAAGTTGGCAACACAGGCCTGAATTGGATACTACGATATTGTTGACTATTTACGAGTATTTACAGAATAAGTTAAACATATACTTAATATTACATATATAACGTTTTATAATGTTGACGTAGAGTGTCACTTAAATTTACATAAAAAAGTTATTCATATCATAAAATAATACGGTCATAGACGTGAGAGTTTCTTGGAAAAGTAGTACAAATGCACCCTGATACCTGACCCTTCTTTAATAAATGAAATGTAAATACGAAACATTAACTTACGCGCCACGTCGATACACGTGAAAGAACATCCGTTTGCCGTCTGGGTCACGCCAACACCCATTCGTCCCGGCACACATACCTGGTACTCGCCACATGGCCTGTCATAGCACTCTGGGTCGATCTGTATTTTTGGAATACACATGTATATGTTGTAGCGATGTTCAGAGAAAAACGTTGCGGACAAGGAAAAAAGGTAAATGTTAAAGTCGAAAAGTAAATAACATGCTCTTTTAAAGTCTAAGAACTATCACAAACAATCTAAGAAAAACATGGTACTAACTTATAAAGCCCAAGAAGCATTGCCTGTATGGAAAAACATGTCAGCCTCAGTTTTATTGAAACCGATCTTTAATGGTAATGAAAGATGCCACACCACTGAGCGTAACTCTATTTTTAAATGTAAAACGTCCATAACGTCCATGTTCCCCGAGGACCGTAAAATAGTACCTACACACTGACGTAGTACGAAACGCCATTTTCCAGCCGCCATTAAAGCTCTAAACATCATGAAATACCCAAATTAAAACAATATCATAACTTAAATTTTAGCCAATAGTTACCTCAGACGGAAGCCACCTGTACTTAGAGTATATGAGAAATCGTCCCTTAGCAACCTTGCCGTTATCCATATTGTGCTTGCTCAGTGTACACACATTTGTCTTCGTATGGTATGTAAACGACACACACGACGACCGAGAAATACAGAAGCGCGCGCATTCCTGAAGACCGACTAACTTGACTTCCGAAATTATTTCCGAGGTGACACCAGCGCCAATCCGCACAAATGGTGTCATGTCGAACGCGTTAGCAGGGCAAGATTTATGAATCAAGTCACCATGTGCATTAGTTGCAAGCACAATGGCAACCAAGAATGCCCCTATTATAGCGAAAAGTTTATCACTCTATTCCATCCTCTTACTCTGAGCGCTAGTTTAAGACTACACATTTAAGTATGGAATTGTGCAATATGGTAATGAATTGATCATGAAATATTAAATATGATGCTTTAAATAACATTTTTACATTGTTGAAGATTGCAAACGGTGTGTTGATAATTGATTCTAAATAATTCAACATCATGTTCTTAGTGTGTGTATAAACGGTTCTAAATTAGATTGTTTAATAATGAAATGTTTATTTTAACTGCTGTCAGTGAATGCCTGCGGATCCACTTGACAGTGTAGTGTGTTTTATTTCAATGTCTAAACAAAGTTAGTTAACAATCAAAGGTTCAGCTTCCATGAGTTTTAGTTATGGTTCTGTTTTAAGTTGGGTAAATGCAACTGTATCATTTGAGACAATGATTTTCTAAATTATAATTGTTTTTAAAATCAATTGCAAAATTGAAACATAAAAATTTGTATAATATAACTTTTTTAAGTAGGAGGGGGGTTGCTTTTAAACAATTTATGTTAGAAAATGCGGAATATGACAAGAATATCAACATGCGGTGCTTCTGAACAAATTCAATTAAATGTGGCGTGTTTCCTTATAATGACACAATCTTAATGACGGTCCATAATGTTGAGTGGTGTTTTGTTAAAAATCAGACTAACCATGTAAACAGTAACTTGAAGCTTTTGTAATATTTTGCATATCGGATGATTTCTTTGCTAGCTAACGGAAGCGGGATAGGTAGGATCGTGTCAATAATTATACAACTCAAAAGTTAGGCAAAAATAAAAATTAGTTTTGATTCAGGGAACCAGACCGACCCTATTGCTGGCCCCCGACGATTTTTTGGTCAGCGCAAAAAAATCCGATGACGATATTTAATTCGCAGATACAGTACAGAACTGTACAGGTTTTTCATATAGCGCCGAGATGTGAAAAAACCCAATTGTTCAGAGAAAATTCGGAAATTCAAAGAAGTAAGTGTTTAAAATACGACAAACATTAAAGTAAACTTTTGGAAAATGTCAAAGTACCTCCCCCATTACATTAAGCTTTTCAAGCAGTATTGTCGATTTAAGTAATACGGCTATCTTTAATATGTTGACCAATTTGTGTGTCTTGTACTATTTTAAAACTGTAATTGAATGCTAGTTTTTAGTAATTGTTTGATCTGTTGTATGTCAATAAATTTGAAATAGAAACATCTTTTTTTCCAAGCTGTAAAGGCTCTAGAATGATGAATGTATAGAGTTTTTGAGACCACTAAATGGTATGTATTTATATACTTCAAATTTGTATGCCCCTACTTAAGGTGGGCATTTAGATTTGCCCCTATCCGTCTGTTCGTCCCACAAGATGTATCCAAAAGTGTTTGAGCTATAGCTGAAACTTTGTATGGAAGTTGTTCTTCAAGAACAATCGTCTACACTCTCTTCTAACCTGAACCACCAGGACCTGATTGCACTGGTATGAAGTACACCAAGGCCTAGGTAATGCCTTACATGGGTCTCTGTGAATCCACTCACTATTTCACCATGCACACATGTTACTATGACAGAATTCGCAAAAGACAAATATGTACTATAAAATAATCATTTGGGTATGTGATAAATGCATTCCATTATTATTTTAAAAATACTTTTTATTTATGGATTAAAAATGAATACATGACATGTTCTCTTATGCGAATTATGTACGCAGGTTAGCATCGGACAGAGGGTGAAAAAAAGGCAAAAGGTGCATAAAGAGCTAGGATTATGAAATGATGAATAATACACACCAACTAAACACCACATGTGCAATGTTTATTATTTGGTCAGTGTTTAAACAAATGTGGGGTGCATAAACTGACCCTTTTACACATTGAAATCAGTCGACTGGTAAAAAACACACACAAGACCTTCCTACCCATTATTCTGGCCATGTTCCCTGAACCAATACGTATTTTTGCTTTATCCAGAAAACACTAAATAAAGTGTACTTTTACAAACCTAACGCCAAAAAGTGTTTAAAGATAAATATTAAATTTCGTTTCTGAAATATAATAAAAACATGCAAATTTATCGAACTGATATCCCCCGCCGAACAGGTTATGTTGGATGATGGGAGGTGAAAACAATTTAGGGAAAGGTGTATGTGAACTCTACATTGCGTCATTTCTTAGTTATGTTTTATAGGTTTAATAATTGTAATTAAATATGAACCATTAATTTGCAACTACAGTAGACCATATATCAAGTATAAAAACAAAGGGCAATAACTCTAAAATTTGGAAGTGGAGGGTTATGGTTCTTGTGCAAAACACTTTCACTCATTAACGTCTATCTACCTATAAAGTTTCATGCTGATACCTGATGTAGTCACTGAGATATGTTCCACACAGAATTCAATTACGAAAAAAACCAAAGGGCACTAACTCTAAAATTAGAGAAGTGGGGGTTATAGTTCTTGTGCAGTGCACTTCTCCTCAATGAGATCTATAGACCCCAGAAGTATCAATGCTGATATCTTTTGTAGTCACTGAGATATGTTCCACACACAATTTAAGTATAAAAACAAAGGGCAATAACTGTAAAATTAGGAAGTTGAGAGTTATGGTTCTTGTGCAGTACACTTTCACTCATAAACGTATATCTACCTATAAAGTTTCATGCTAATATCTTTTGTAGTCACTGAGATATGTTCCACACAAAATTCAAGTATGAAAAATAACAAAGGGCAATAACTCTAACAACAGGAGATGGAGGGTTATGGTTCTTATGTAGTGCACTTCTCCTTAATGAGATCTATATACCATGTTCAAATCTTTAATAGTCTTTGAGATATAGCCCCAACAAGTTTGCTTTTTATTGTGCGTGATGTTAAGTAATCATATTTTAAGGAGATATTTACAAGGTTTTTGATTTAAACAAAGACACCTTACCTTTAATTAAATGAGCTATGAAACTGTAACACCAGAAACAGATAAATGTATGGTTATCGTTTAAAAGCGATTTTTTTAATATTGTACATTATTCACGTATGTGATCAATTGACTACTTTCATTGTGAATGTGTTTTCTTCTATTTGTAATCTGCAGTAAAATCTAAGATCTATTGATGTTGGCTAATTGATGTAAATAATTCAATATTAGTAAGTGATTTTCATACATGTATATAGCAATTTATAGAAACTGTGTTTTGTTGCTCATCCTAGACAACATTTGTATTTGTATATCATACATTAGCGCGGCATATTAGGCATATGGACGTCAGTTATAAATAAGAGTAACGGTTAGCCGTTGACAAAACATACTGATATTCTATTTTTATATACTTTATTCCGTTTAAATACAGCGCCAACATTACGTTAGGCCGTTTACATGTCCAACGTTCTTAGATATATACTTACTTCCGCTTATTTCAGCAATTAACGTATCGCCAGTTTCGACAACTCTGTTCAAGGGAGATCATTCTAACAGTGGCCCGACATCCAAATATGGCGTTGTCTGTATCTAAGGGCAGTGTTGAAATCATCACGGTGACCGCTGATTTCGGTCTGTTATTCTTACCCTACACTTCATCTCTACGTCGGAAACAACGAACACATTCATTTAACACAGGTCGCTACTTACAATCTTTAAAACAAATTCCATTTGATAACAACAATTCCATAACTCCTAATGCAAACATTTTCCGAAGTATGCAAAAAATGCCCCTTCCCACATTGTTAACATGGACGTTAACCCGTAATCGAAGAAGATTTAAGATGCCCACTGCTCGTGTAAAGCTGGGTAATAAGCTTATTTCACTATTATACATTAACAATAGAATAAAAATATTAATAATAATTATAATAATAATATAGTCGTAAACAACCGTTCCCTGCTGTATTCAATAAGAAACTCAATAACTGCAGAGTAGATATAGATCTACTGAGTAAAGAGATCTAGTCTTCTAATCTCAAGTTTTTTTTAAATGAATTTAAAGTTATGTCAATGTTAGATCTATATGAACGTGTAACCACAAATATATTTTTATAAAATAATATTTTGTTCTGATAAACTAGTATGAATTTTAGTATGAAGGCTTTCCCTTTCATCCGTTTATTTCAGAGCCGGGGGGATGCTCCTATGTACTAGCAGTGATCATGATGATTGAAACCATGAAACTATGCGTTCTCAATAAAAAATATAGCTGAGCCATCGTCCACCAGCCTACCCCAGCAATGGAACAAACCCAGGGGCCCCAAGATCCTGCCCTAGTCTGTGGGGAGTATGGTTATTGCAAGGCCTGGAAACATCAATAGAAAACGCAAGCCAATAATGTCAAACTAGATTGACAACAGGTTACTTTCATTTTTTTCATAATTTTTTTAGCAATGCTTTCAGTTGATTGTACAGTTATTTACTGTAATAAATTACTAGGATTAAACATTTATTAAATAAAACATGATAACACATTAAACACACAGATATTTATCTGTTGTATCTACATGATCATATTTTTGGTCAAATTGAATGGAAAGTTAAGAATAATGTCACATTTGATAAGTTATACATGCAATAAGAATGGGTTTTGTATCACTTGTGTACAATAAATATCATAGTGACATATTCAGAATTCAATACAATGTTTAGAACAAAATAATTCATCAACAGGCAGATACAGGTAGAAAATGACCACATTGCAGTCCTGAAGGCGCACACCTATGCACCAATCTCATATCTTGTCCAAAGTCAAAGTGAATGTACAGATGATGGCTATCCAATAGGAAGTAGACATTATCATGTAAGAACCATTAAAATTACTGTGTTCAGCATTGACATTTCAATGTGCAGTTTCGATCAGTCTTTACCACTTCATTTAGTTAAAACTAAACTTATAGGACTTGTTGAAAAGACTTTTGCAAGGGAAAAAACGACTTTTGTTGTAGTAAGTAAGAATAAG
>Ga0224511_10000495_pt1 | contig 19074 bp, 5 predicted proteins | sample SF_May12_sed_USG_2_FD_169988 | JGI IMG/M metagenome (GOLD analysis project Ga0224511, IMG submission 169988) | Sediment microbial communities from San Francisco Bay, California, United States - SF_May12_sed_USGS_8_1 | ecosystem: Environmental > Aquatic > Marine > Sediment | place: USA...
CCATCACTGAGAAGAATAATGTATTTTCAGAATTTATTGTACATGTAGCACTTGTTTAAGCACATATGATAGCCACAGTAAAACCAATAGCACAGCTCATATGAACCTGGGGACATAATCTTCTAATACAGCTCTTTGCGTGCTTGATAACTTTATATACAGAGCAGTTATGTATGCTTTGTATTGTCCTATATTAAGCTATATGAAATAAAACCCATTTCCGTAGCTAGACCAGTCAGCCATACCTTCGAGCTTAAGCTTGCTGTGTGTTCATAAAGTGTGTAGACATACACATGCAAGTTAAGCATGCAGTAAAGTACACAATGATCAGTTGGGCAGTTCGGCTTGACACATGGCTAAATCACCAGATTTGTTTGGACATAATTGTCATTTGAAACTCTAAATATCATCAATTGGGGGAACAACTGTTTTCAGGTTACTGCTCGGTAGAGCATATTTATGAATGTACCAAGTGTCGAATACATTCTGTTGTACAGAAGTGATGTTTATTGCTTGCTCCACTCGGGCACTTGGTCATCCTTAGCCTAAGGCTCGCTCAGGAGCAGTAGGAGTAACGCGATGAGACCGTAGACACAGTGGACTCAGAGAGAATTTTCTGGACCAAGGTTCTTAGATTCTGATGCTCTAAAAGGCTCTCAATCGCCACCGGGCTACGCTGCTATCCCAAATTGATGATTGATCATTGTATACCGATGTGCTGGCATCCAGTACTAGCTGTCAATAAAAATTCAATGTATGGACCCTCACTAGAAATAAGAATGCAACAAATTTCAATCACAACAAACTCTGCTCATGGTCTCCAAAGCGTGCACGTGCATGGACTCGACTGCCGGGCAAACAGCTAGCACGTGTTCACAGCTGTCCCCATCAAGCACCAGAAACCGGATCACATAACGGTGACGCAATTGAATTTTATTTAGAGTCATTCCCCCACAAATGATTTCGCGCGAAGGCTCCAGAGGCAATAGAGTTCGGAGTACGGGAAATAGTTGAGTGACCTCCTGGTGATTGCGAAATCGTGGCTACCTTTGTATCGTATAAAGAATAGCCTGATTTCAAATACTAAGTCAATGATGTCAAACTTAGTATCACCTGAAAGCTCAAAATCTCCTCTATTAAGATTACCCAGAAAAATCAGATATGAGTGATTGTTTGGTCATAGGGTCTTAATAAGTAAAGGGCTATTTGGATACAGATATCATGTGTAATAATATTGAGAAGATACCCGGGTAACTCAGTAGCTCACATTGTGGTCTGTGTGCCTATGCAGTAAGAGCTACTCGCCATTTTACCAGAAATAATGTAGAGTATAGATTATAGATCTGCGTAGATGTCTAGATGAGATAACTAGCTTATAACTATGGTGCTACAACTTACAAGCAATAATTCTTTGCGTATACAACCTTTTCATTTGGGAACCTCCGCGGTCCCGCATGCAGACATATCAGACAAAATCTCTCATCAACATTGATTTTGGGACTGCCTTTCCATGATAATTTTTTGTCCCAGGATCAGCATACGTCATGCAATAGTACATGGACTCCATTGGCACTGCAGTAGGCTTTCCAAACATGTATGACCCGCTGATCTAAGACAATAAATTGTTATGGAAAGGCTGTCCCAAAATTAATGGGTCGGCTTTTGTAGAGGAGACTTGGGGGGTTTTAGATGATACTATGTTTGACATGCTTGGCCTAGTATTTGTGTTAAAAAAACTTGATTGAAAACAGGCTAATTTTATATATGGTACAATGGCAGTCTTGCTTTCGTAATCACCAGGGGGTGGGGCGACTACTTCCGTTCTCTGTTTTTACGTCTCTGGAAGGCTCTTTCGGGCTCTAGTTATCCCGGAAGCTGTATTGCATTGTGGGTAAATACCAAAGTAACCAGGGAAGCCGAATCAAGCCAAGTGAGTTGCTTTTTTTATTTTTGTCTCTGTTTTGCCATGTATATTTCAGCTTGTAGCCCTACACGAGGTGCTAAGCGTCTCACGGAACTTAATTGTATTATTGCAACAAAGTCTTTTACTGACTGAGCCATTCAAAAACGACAGACTTCAATATTTCAACGTCACGAGTAAGTGAGTCACTGACTGACTGAGTCACGGTGAGTGACTCGGTCAGTAAGTGAGTCTGAATGACACTGATACTGACAGAACTGAAGCCTCCCTGAAACTTTAGACTCTAAGTTGAAAACCTAAGAAACTGTAGTGGCAGCAGTAAATGAATCGCCAATTAGCCAAAGGTTACACCAACTGACGAAGACTCAATCAATCACTCCCAAGTATTTTGACTTGAGCAGTTGAGTTGAGTGCATGACATTATTATTATCATAATTATTATTGTTATTATTATTAGTAGTAGTACTAAGCATCATTTTTATACATGTATTGATAATCAATTCTATCTACCCCAGCTTGGTTTTATTTTAACTCTTTGTGCGATTATTTATCACTAGGTATCAACGCTGACTGATCAAACCAAGTTACTTTTTAAGAAACTTTATCACAACCTGTAGTTTTGATAATTTTTCTTATTTAAATTTTCGTTTCCCTTTGAAAAACTTCTGTACATTAAGACAATGAGAAACCTAAATCACCTTCAAAAACCCATGTAACACTAGTTACCCAATATGCCTATTGTATCTTAGAGTAATTAATGCCAGCTGGCTCGGTAATCCCTTTATGAAATGCTCTATACTCACAGCACTTTTTCTCTCTGGTTTTTACAGTCAGCATGGAGAGAGTCCATCTGTTAGGAGATGATGAGGAAGACCTCTATTCGGGCTTTGATGTGAATCATGAGATAGGGGTAAGTTAACTAGTAGTCATTTGGATTGGAGTAAGTTACTAACATCTAACTAGTAGTCGCTGGGGTAAGAGTAAGTCACTAACTCACTATTAACAGGTAGTCACTGGGCTAGGAGGAAGTTACGACTTACCAACTAGTGCACAAGTCCTACTGAGCCAATCAGAAAATAGGAGGAACTCCCTAACTCACCATTAACTAGTAGAACACAAACTAGATTTCTTAATCATTTTAGTCTATGCTCAGATGGGACTGTTACAATCCCATGGTTCAGGGATATCACCAATATCACTCTCTGCCCTATAGCATCTCTGAGCGCTCTGGTGATTTGGCTTGCACAAGACAACATGAATTTACCCTAATGAAGCGTTTGAATTTAGCAATGTGCAAATTTTGTATTTGGTTCACACTCACCCTATTAGATTGTTCCTGATGATGTAAACTACTGCAGACCAAGTCTATTGCTCAACTGCTTTGATGGCTACCAGCCCTGAAACTGCTCTGGGTGGCCGTGAAGATTAATCACATTGAATTATATGAATCCATTGTCCCTAGGCATGTAGTTTCACCACTCTATTCTTACAGTAGTTCATTCAATCAAGTAGGTATTCTCTAACTAAAAGACTAGACACCCAATTGAATCTCCCAGAAATTTTCTAGCTTATACCCCTTGGTAGAAGCTCTTCCCGTTTGGAATCAGTAGTAGATTCATTGCTATAAAGCACATAATATGATAATAATATGTATTTTAGAGTCATGAGGACAACGTAGCATTCCAGCATGCAGTTAAGACGAGTCAAGGTCGAAGACCTCCACCAACTGGGAAAATCCCTATCGGGGGCGCAAGGCTGGGAACGGCCCAAAGAGGCGGACCATCCTCTATGGGAAACCGACCAATTACAGGAGCTGTACCCGGAGATGGGGCTCGTCCCATGACTGCGGTTAGGGCTGCCGGGTTCAGCTCTAATGCCAGGTACAAGCGTGTAGGAAGAGTGTTGTCTTCGCCATGACATTCCATTGATAGAACCTCAGCAAACTACAAGAATTTTCCAGAATAATTATGTAAACAGTGATTGTATCTTCTGTATTCGTAGATCAACGGGGTTCGCAGCTGATCAGGGAGCCGCACCGCCGCTGGAAACTAAAAGCGAAGATTCGCCAGAAGAAAAGCTAAAACTCTTTGAGAAAAAAGTCAATGAACTGATCGAGGAGAGTTGTCTGGCAGCGAGCCGAGGCGAAAACCAGCTGGTACTTTCATAATAAAAGGCTGTTTTTTCAATGAACATTCACAGTTTTTTAAGTTTCACAGCAATGCCCAAGAGTAGCTCTCTAAAAAAAGTTTGAACAGGAATCTTGATATGAAATTGGTATTGGAGTATTCAAGACCCACCTGACATCAGTATTTAAAAGAGAATTTTATTAGCAAAACTGATAACCCTTTAATATGGCACACCTTAAGAGGTATACCCTTTTGAAATCATTGGCATAATAATTCGCCCACCTGACGACAACCCAACGTTACCTTTCTATAATCTTTCCCAAGGCTGCAATACAGACTGCTTTACTTTAGGATCAGGGGCCAAGATAGCTCAGTTGGCAACAATGTGGTTTTGCCATCCAAGAATCGTTGGTTCACTTCTCACTACTGGCCGGGCTGTTTGAGCCCGAAGGACGAACTTTATTATACTTTGAGGTCTTGCGTACTATCATATCGCGGGCTTCACACCTATCTCAGATACTGACCCTAGTGACCCTGACCTTACCTTCTATAAAAGTCAGTCATCCTGTATTGTACCATGGCTGTTTCAGGCTCTAGAGAAGGCGAAGGAGGCAGGCAGGAAGGAACGTCTCTTGATGAAACAGCGAGAATCGCTCGGCGGAGGCGAGCAGACAAATCTTGATCTCACCTACTCTGTACGTCGGTCTTATTATAACCATTCTCCTAAATCAGTCTCTTGATAAATCACATTATGTGATGGGTATTCAGCGAACTTATCTGGCTTACAAACAACCAAACTGTCTGCCCGGCTACTCACCCAAGTACGGCCAGGCCAGACTAGCCGAGCGCAGCCGTGCCGAGCCACCTTTGATTTTAAAGCGGTCTGGCATGGTCAAATTTAATATTCAGCGCAGGCTAAAAACTTGGTGGTATGGAACCTGCAATAGATGTATTCACTAGCACTGTATCCATGGACGACATCCGCTCAGCTCTCAGCTTCTTACCCACTCAGCAATCAATCAAGAGTCTATTCTGATGAGTCGTTTGCATCCACAAAGATTTGATGATACGTATGTAATCCCGCCCCAAATGGAAAGATTATGAAACTTAACCCAGGGCTGAAGATTATACCAAGATAACAAACTCCTATGCACTATGCAAACCAATGGAAATGTTTCCATGGGGTAAGTGGCCCTGTTGACCCATCGCTGTATTCATTTGCTTACTATTGGATGCCTACATGAGATCAAACAGTGATTAGGAAGACTAATAGGAAATAATTTAGAGCCCCAGACTCAGTGGTACTGTATTTTAGCCATACTCATGCAACTTGTCATGTGTTTGGCGGTGGATTCCTGTACTTTGTAAGAAGCGAGCCTAATTCTTTCATTTCTACAAAATCAGCTGCAGCACGTCCCGTTCTGTTTTATTTCTGGGCATGTTGAATTGTCGAGTGTTTGTGTGGACACCTCTAGTTAGAGGCCGGGCTATTCTACCCAATGAAGTTAGGAAAAGCAACGGTTCGTTTCCGGAAAAAATGACCAGGTCGAGTTTGTTATTTTGGTACAATCTTGGCATTGGCCATGATTCAACTGTTCAGCTCTCCTGCACCCCTACACCCTCCACGTCCCTCCTCCCGGACCACCCAACTCCAACCAAACTGGACGGTGTGCCGACCATTACATTTTTCGCTGATTAGTTGCACCCATCTGCTTTTCTCTTCAGGACAACGACACTTACAAACTCCTCAATTTACATGTAAGTTTGATACCAAGCTTTTGTTATAATTTATTTTTGAGCGTTCAAGTGTTCAAAATGTTATCCCACTTTTTGCCGTTTGCAGATTCTTTTCAACCTAGCAAATCAGTACGTCGCCAATGAAATGTATGGTGAAGCACTCAACAGTTACAATGTCATTGTCAAGAACAAACTCTTCAGCAATGCCGGTATGAAATATTTATGGTTCTGCTTCACCGTTTTTGTGTCACAACAATAATATTGCCCTACCAACTGGCAGGGATGACGGGATAGCTCTGTAATAGAGCGCTTGGCTTGCAACTGTGGAAGCCCGAGTTCGAATCTAGGTCATTGCGGACTCCCATTGTGATCTCCTCACTTTAATCCTAGTTCAAAACATGAAACAAACCTCCCCGTGAGATAGCGTAGTGATACATACTAGCCCGCTTGTGGTGTTCCATGCTAAACCGTAACTGTTAAAAAAAAACTGGTATCTAATCCGGCAGCTTCACACAACAGGGAAGACGTCATACAAGAAAAACTACAAGTTTGCCATAATGCCCAGAAAGTCATGATGGGAGAAGGCTGTGCTCATAGACATATGGTTACATCATCGCTTAAAGAAATGTCATTATTTTTCTGAGACAAATGCCCAACTTACCATTTGAATTGCTTGGATCAATCTTATTTTAATCGGATTTTCACACATGTGTCTAAATATCAGGGTTGGAAAAGTTCTTGATTCTGTATCGAATATTTCAGTACCGATATGCTGATTTTTTGTGGATCAGTTACAAATACCCTCAGAGAAAGGAATGAATCCATTCCCGATACTCAATACACAATATACCTACAGGGGATGTGGCATAAAACCGCCAGGCTTAAAAATAAACAAAAATGTCATTGAGTGAATCTTATTTCAATTATTTCGGATTTCTTTCGTTTAAATTCAATGTAAGTAAATGTTGTAGTTTTTACAACCAATTACGCTAATTAGGATGCACAAAGTCATTAGGTTGCATTGTTTTACAACCCTCAATATCGAGCTCAAGGTCACATAGTTGACTAAACTTGCCAAAGTCGAGATGTGGATGAAAGTTCGTAGCTACTAGTGCTTTACTGAGTTACTAGCTAGTACTAGTAGCTAGCTGTTTTAGTCGGGTATCGGTTACTAACAAACTTCATAACCATTGAATGCAGGTGAGCTAGTTATTGAGAGAATGAGAGTATCGAATGCATTCTGATTGTAACTGATACTGATTTTGATACTGAATCTTCATGAACTAATCGTTACCCTTTTCGTTCCCTAAAATGGACTGAGTAATGGCAATGAATACTGAATTGTATTTGATATTCCCAATCTTGCTGAAGGTTCCATTTATGCTTTTTATATTTATGATCGTCAACATAATTTCAAAGGTCGGCTCAAGGTCAACATGGGTAACATCTACTTCAAACAAAGAAACTACTCCAAAGCTGTTAAGTTCTATCGCATGGCGTTGGATCAAGTTCCCAACACCCACAAGGAGATGAAGTTCAAAATCATGCAGAACATTGCATCCTCATTCATTAAGCTGGGTCAATATGAAGACGCTGTAACATCTTTGGAGCACATTATGAGTGAACGACCGAATATCCCTACAGGTAATAATAGTATTTGACATACAATATTTCAGATATCTATTGTTTTATAACATACCTAGCCGTCAGTGTAAAGAATGGTCAAGTATCCAAATGATCGTGTCCAGTAAGTTTAAAATAAAAATCTGGCGTTTCGTCCAACTCCTAACCAAAAACAAACTTAAAGGGGTTATGACATGGTCGATTGTCGACGTACTTTCGGAGTTGCATTCCCCATTCTTAAAGGGAGGCAACTCTGCATTCCTCACAGCGATAGCAAGTGGTCTTTTCCACAAACCGAATATCGGTCACTCGAATAACTACGGCCCAAATGGCCCAAATAGAAATCAAATGGGATCTAATTACTAAAACTTAGCAAACTAGTGATCTTCACCCCCTTATAACATCGAGTAGAACTTGAATTTGAACGTAGGATTGGAGAAAACCTAAGTTATAAGAAGTACTTTGCTGATCTTCCTTAGCCCTAAATGGAGGCCGTTGCAGTCGGGCCTCTATAATTGCACAATAATGGCACTAACGCTCGTTGACAGGTGAAAAACTGCGTTCTGAAACCCTATTTCTATATTTTTGTTGCACGGTTTCTCTATTCAGACTTGTGTAACTACAAGTCTAGTATACACATGCAAACGCATTTGTCAAACATCGGCCCGTAAGCCGAGAAATAAATGCAAACACCAACAGCTCTGTGGTAATTTCCTACCTCGAGGCCAATTCTGGTACGTCGATGATATGAAAAGTTTGTTGTTGAGGGGTCTAAGTATGCGCATTGGATAGGGCTATATCTAAGCTTCCACTTGAACTGAGTATTGGGGCCATTTGTTCATGGTAGGCTTCAGAATCTTCAAACAAGTGAAGTCACTTTTGCCCATGTCATAACCCCTTCAACGAATTTTCTCCTATGTGCCACAGAGGTGCGATTCTCATCACTGACGATGTGATACAGCCTTTTAGATAACTGGTAATGCATGGACGACCTAGGGGCCTTTAGTGTCAAACCAACTCCCAGCTGGGTTGGTGGGCCCTACTAGCTGATATTCTATCTGAAGTCAGATTGTGTCAGGGACTCTTTGCCTTAAAACCGACACTACAAACATCATGTCCTCTCCAGGTTTTAATCTTGTCACGTGTTACTACGCTCTGAATGACAAGGAGAAAATGAAGCTGGCATTCCAGAAACTTCTTACCACCGATCTCAAACAGGAAGATGATGACAAGTACATTTCCCACTCGGTTAGTATTGTAGACCATGGTGCTGTGGGCCTGAAACATAGAGTTATCTCCCCCACGTAGAGGATGATCGCTCTATGGCCTGAAACTGGAGTGTGAAGTTATCCTTTTGGGTGGATATTTTCCACTCATTACTTAGCACGGGATTACAATACAAAGATTGTGAGTTCAGTTCCTACTGTTGGCAGGGACTTTCCTTGGTTTGAGTACCCAGCTAAGCTATACTCGCACAAGCGATCACCGTTGAGACTATGATTAGCCTGTGTAAAGCCTCGCATCATCCCTCAGAAATCTATTGAGAAATTGTTGCTTTGTTTGTGGTGAAATATAACAGCTTTTCTCTTCTTTCTTTTATTATTCTTCTGAATTGAAGTAAGTATTCACCGCTTGATCTGTTTCTTTACTATAGGAAGATAAACAGCATAATCTTATACTGGAAGTCATAAAGAATGACTTACTGCGGCAAGCTGATCAGGAGAAACGCATGGAGGCTGAGCGGTGCATCAAGTCAGCCGCCAAGCTTATCTCCCCTGTGATAGATCTGAGTTTCGCTCAGGGCTATGACTGGTAAGAGCTCGACTAGGAGCATTAGTATTACTCTGAGATACATTTATATTGTAGTAGAATTATGTAGCGGGCTGTTTGAGTTGAGTTGATCTGAATGTGTTATTTTACGTGGAACACCATAGCATTTGCCACAAAAGTTCATTCGACAGTATCTTCGTTTTCTACAAAGGCAAACTTTCTTGCTGAGCCCTGATCTCATGGTGAATGTTAATAGAATGGGGCCTCAGTGTACTCTGTGTTGGCAGGTGTATTGAGCAGGTACGCTCGTCAGCGTATGTGGATATCTCACACGACCTTGAGATAGACAAAGCCATCATGTACCTCAAGGAGAAAGATTTTGGCAAAGCGGCCGAAGCCTTGAAGAGTTTTGAGAAGAAAGACAATAACAAAGTCGCATCAACTGCTGCCACAAATCTCGCCTTCCTCTATTATTTGGTATGCGAGATTGACTCCTACAAAATTATCTCTGGTGGCTGTAAAGGTGATGGTTAAAGTTGGCCCTTAGCCAACGGCTGTGTGGGAGGTGGCTATTCGGGGTGCCACCTCTTTTCCTCACACCTTCACCTTTCCATGTCTGAAGAGAGCTGGGTACGCATTCCCTGCTGGGTGAACGGAGTGTTCTTTTAAAAACTTCTATGCACAAGCTTTTTTTAACCTTGGACCTTCAGCGCCTGTGACCAGCATTTTTTAACCACTCTAAAAAGTGTTCGCTACTCTCCAGCATTATGTCCAATTTGAATAGATATAACTAGTGTTCCGTAGAGCCTTGTCAAATCTTGATGAATTCTGGTGTACCCTATCAGCAGCTAGTACAGGGTTACGAGGTAACTAATAGTTGCCTATCTGATTTTGTATATATGCCTGGTCTATTTTAGGAGAAGGACCTGAACCAGTCTGATAAATATGCGGAGTTGGCAATGGCTGCTGATCGCTACAATCCATCTGCATTAGTCAACAAAGGCAATGTACTCTTCAGTCGCAATGAGTTTGAAAAAGCCTTGCAATTCTATAAGGAGGCCCTCGCCATCGAGTCAAGCTGTGTGGAAGCTCTGTTTAATATAGGTGGGTGGCCACATGGAGTTATCTTCCCCTAGCCCAATAGGTGGGCACTTTCTTATCTCGATTGAATGCCCTATCAGCCTTCAGTCCATCCACTGATGATTTGAATTTTAGGAATAACAAGCAGCCTATTCAATTAGCCTCTTTGTGGGAAGTTTCATACACTGTTAGAGGTCAAGATCTTAATACAACAGTGTGCATGGTATAAATACTAAGTAGAGAATCTGCAGACTCATCAAGTATTGTCTACATGATTAGCCTCCCCCTCAGTTGAATGTTAGCTACCATCTTCCTCTTCTCAGCTATGCGGGTACAGTGATTTTCACTGCTTTTTCTGTTTAGCTTGAGCGCTCCCAATAAGATTTTCAATTTTATGCTTTCTTTTCATCTTGTATCCATCCCACAATACTGAAACATTTCAGGTCTGACATATAAGCGACTGGCTCGTTTGGAGGATGCCTACGATAACTTCTATAAGCTGCATGCGATTCTGCGGAACAATCCGGAAGTTATCTATCACATAGCGGATATACAGGAGCAGTTGGATGACTCTACTCAGAGTCTCGAGTGGTACATGCAGGTAGATACATGTTAACAACTCAGAGTGGGTAGAGTACTAGCCCACAGTGACTTTCTCCTCTTCTCTGACCTGTTCACTAATGTAATGAATCTGCCAGCTTAGATACTTATTGCTTCATCAGTTATAGTTTAGCATGGAGCACCACACAAGCGTGTCAGTATAAATGATTTACGTCATAGTGAGGCTTGCTTTTGCTTCGAGCTAAGATAACTAGGAGGAGCTTATACTCACAATGGAAGTCCGCCGTGACAGGGATTTGAACCCAGATTTTCACTGTTGCGAGTCCAGCTGTCTACCACTAAACTATCCCACTATCCCTGATCTGATAGTCAATGGACAGTCATAGAATTTACATATCACAGTAACCCAAGTACCTGCTCATAGTGCCAAGAGTACTAATCCACAGGGACGCAGGTACATGTGCAACCTCATTAGTTAAGTACAGTACAACTGGCTGAAACAGTGACTGGAAAACCAACCCACAGTGACTAAAATACTAACTCACAGTTGTTGGACTCTACCGCACACTAACTAGGTTTCCAATATACACACGGACAGTGTCCAGATTACGATTACACCAGCAACTACAGTACACACTGGTAGAGTCCTACTAAGTATGTCGATTCACAACAGAGTATTAACTCTTCACTCAACTAGAAAAATCCTCTGTAGCAATAAAGTCAGTATGTTTTGTGGGTGGTACTGTTCTCAGCCCAACAACAAAGCCACTGCTCAGCTGTATAATATCTGATTGCCTTACTAGAGTAATACATTCGCCTTTTAGCTGATAAGTCTGGTACCGACTGATCCATCGATTTTGGCTCGACTGGGAGAGATGCATGACAACGAGGGAGACAAATCCGCTGCATTCCAGTATCACTATGATGTAAGTGCAGTGGTAATCGCAATAGACGGTGCTGCTCCCATCTTGCATGACTAAAATGCCATCCACCTCCCATTGTTTGTCGACTATGTAAAACGAATATGTCTTAAACTCTCATTTTTGAGCCTGTTTTTACGGCTCGCCGTCATGAAGTGAGGTTCCTTGTTCAATTCCCAGCTGGGCCACCACTTTGTCATTTTATCCTTGTCGGATCTGCATCACAATGTTGATTGGACTGGCCCCCACCTATAGAGTAATGTTCTCTTGTGACACACTATGGACCATATTGCGACAACCCATTGGGTGAGTGATGCTATCCATATTAATTTTCTCATTGTCCTTGTAGTCCTACCGGTACTTCCCTTCAAACATAGAGATCATTGAATGGTTGGGAGCTTACTACATTGAGTCACAGTTCTGTGAGAAAGCCATAGCTTACTTTGAGAGAGCAGCCATCATTCAGTAAGTAGAGACTGCCTTATGCCAGAAAATCTTCTGTTCGAAGAACTAGCAATGACTACGAAACATGGAGATTCATTCTATAACTGTACTAAATCGGATCTAATCAAGCAAACTCAGCTTTTTTTTTCCATATGATAAGTCTGACACACTCACAATAACTTTTGTTTTTCAACTCATGCAGTGCTCAGATGGGATAGTGGTATAGCTTGGTTAGTAAGAGCTGGGCTTGGATTGAACTTGTCATGGCTAACTCCCGACGCGAAAACGAGCTCCTCACTTTAATCCTAGCTCAAAATGAAAATGAATCTCTCTTATAAGGTGGAGCGTAGCTACTGAGCCACTCGTGGTGCTCCATGCTAAGCTGTAACTGGTGGACAAAACAAGTATCTAACCCAGCAGCTTCACCATGACAGTGAAGGCATACAAAGAAAAAATGTATTCAGATTTAACATGGGTGCCATTTTGGGCCGAAATTTAAATGCACATAATACCCAATGAACCCGCTGCCAACCTTATTTTTATTGGGTCACAGAGGTTTTCTACTCTTTGTGCCAATCTAGTTTATCGAATATTTCTTTTAGACCAAATCAAGTCAAGTGGCAGTTGATGATCGCGAGTTGTCATCGTCGGAGTGGAAACTATCAGCAAGCGCTCGAGTCTTACAAGCATATCCACAAACGATTCCCTGATAACATTGAGTGTCTAAAAGTGAGTCCTCTTGCGTATGACAACAAACTGATTGGCAAACACATTGATGGTTATAGCCCTCCTGTATGCAAAGAACCCCCTGTTAAAGCAAGTTGGAAGACCTAAGCTATGATGGTAAAGACAAGATAATGTTTTTGCATGGATGGTATCACTGAGCCAATTGCTTCGGTGTTGCCGATAGAACAAGTTACCCAGGTGGGCTTCGTTAATTTAACGTCATAACTCACAATTCAGCTTCACCGATTGTTTAGGAGTAAAGTAGCGCTTAGATTGAGAATTAAACTAGGCACCCTGTGCCTTTAACCCAGGATTCGATCGTCCAACCCATCATTTCACCCCAGGCGCATAGCATTGATCTCGGTCAGTTGCTCTGTTGTTACATATTACTCACAGTTAGCTATCAGCTTACACCTGATTTATGATGATTTATAGTTCTTGGTACGTATCTGCACTGATCTGGGCTTGAAAGAAGCCCAGATGTACGCAAACAAACTGAAAAAAGCTGAGAAAGCCAAGGAGATGCGAGAGCAGCGTGTCGCCAGCGGAACAAGACGTATGGGCAGCGGAGTGGGCAGTCGCAACAGCTCTGCTGGCAGCGGTAAGCAATGAACCCACAGTGGCAGCATTTGTTACTTTTCTTCTGGTGGTATTGTACTACCCAAGCTCTTCTCCGTTTATTTAGCAGACCTTCTAAACCTGAGATTTATTTTTTAATCGGTGGCGGCTAGAAATTGTGTGAAGGAGCTCATGCCCACAGTCGGAGCTTGAGAGCACGTACTTGATCTTAAGTCAAACACTGAACTATCTTACCATCCCTTACCCTCAGCGTAGTATAGTGCAATTAGCGATGCAGGACGACTTTTCTTGTTTACACCGTTCGAGACGATATCATTTACCCCAGGTTTAGGCATTACGTTGAAATTCTGACCCCACATTCATTGACTAAACCCAAAGATAATGTGAAGTCATTTTTGCTTTTGTTCTGTTCGGGCACGTGGCCATCCTATGGACCTCCAATGTGAATAAGGCTGGTTGAAGAGGTAGGAGGTAAGAATCATATGCGAGGAACTCATACTCACAGTGGGCACTCAGTATGACTATGGCTTGAACTCAGTGTCCATCGATCTTGAGCCGTTGAGCTATCTCTATTTAACTTATAGTCTTTTCTTTCATCTTCCCAGTCGGACCCTCCCCCCTATCCCTCTCCCTCCATTTGGTAAATGTTTTATTAGTTTCAGCATGCGCAATTGTGCCGCCATGTTTTCTCCTCCCTTCTTGTGTATAGTGATTGTCACTGCGTCTCCTGTTTTCCTCAGGCCTGTTACTGAAAGGTGAGCCATATTATGTTCCGTTACCATTTATTGTTGAGACGGTGACCACCAGGACCGTGGGTCATCAGTGCTTGTATCTTTCCGTTCTGTTTTACTAACATCCCCCGGGTGCCTGCCATGTGTCGGGATACAGATGTTCACTCATTCGGATATTTCTTTAGTCTTCGATATTGCATGCATGTAAGGTATAACTCCATCACCACACAAGGATATGGAATGTATAGCCACAGTCTCTCAGTAGGTGTAAGTGATCTTATTCCACTGTCTCACTTCTACACGTTCTGGTACAGAAGGGAAGCTCGGAAAATTTTCTACTCATTTCGGGTCTTCTTAGCAAACCCTCCCAATAAACCGCTGGGTTTACCGACATGCAGTCGGGTGTAGTCAGTACTGTCAGAATATACACATCCACATTACAGGTAATCCTACTTTATCAGGTAACGAGTTTGGGTTGCGTTTAGTATGCTGCCATTCACCCACAGTCGCACCTTTTAGCACCAATCATTCCGCGAGATTTACAATTCCATTTTAAGAGTTGTGTGTCCTTCCTCTCAGCATTGTGGAGTTATCTTGTTTTGGTTAAGATGACAATTCAATCGCGCCTCCGCCCACATATAGATCACACGTCTTGCTGAGTTTGCACTTATTGTTTGCAAATCGCTGATAACTATCATGCTGTCTTTGGTTGTCCCACTGACATAAAGTTACTTTACGTCAATAGTTGTCCTTTGTGACAGTCGGCCCCAGCCCGGTTGCAACCTACCAACACAATCAGTCCATTGATTGCCCGCTGAATTTGTGAATTAGTCGCTTTTTGCTGAACTCCTTGATTGGCCAAAAAATGGACCCACCACTAAGATAAAATACCTTAATTTCATGCTGCCAATTATCATAACGAAAGCAGACTGGTTATAAAATTATGGCTCAATACACTGTGATAGCTGTGTTGCCATGGCCGCACCAAACTCTGATTGGTTATCTTTTTACAGAGAGGATGGACAGCAGTTCTGGCAGCAGAAAATCCTCTGGATTGGGAGCGAGAGCGTCAGCGGGCAAGAGAAGACAAGTATCGTTAGACGGCCACGATGACAAGCCTTACCAAATGAGTGGTAGTCAGAATGTTGGTGAGTGATGATTTTATCTCAGTCTCTGCGCCAGCCCCTATTGTTACAATAGCTATGATATTTGGAGGAAGACCATATTGTACATGGATTGCGAAACTATGCCAATGGCTTGTTGTCAGGATGAACCACGGTTTGGCCCATAGAGTTGAGTGGTTGAGCCTCCTTAATGACGCGATCTGAAGTCAAAGCTGAATGTGTTGCCTCCCTAAACCACCACTTCTTTCCTATTAGGCCTATGATGAGTATAGAAATTATAATTAAGTCGGATTGGAATGTTTACATTCCATCACCAAGCCACTCGTAAAGACCATGTTTGAAACTGTAGAAGATGCTCATGTTACCGCAGTATTAATATTTAGTTGGAGGCTGTCCTAAGTTATCAAATTATAGCTGAGGTTATGTCGTTGTTAGGAATCAGTTATTCAGTACACTTAATGATTATCTATCCCTGAATGTAAAATACTGTTAATCATCATTTATGCCCACTCACAAACATGTAACTTGACTTGTCGGAATGCATTGATTTAGCAAAAGATCGCGTTGCAAGCAGTTGGGATCATTATTATGTTCACAACTCAGCGGTAAAGAGCTCAGGTTTAAAGACTCGGTGCATAGATTTTGTTGATTTGGGTTTCTACTTTCCCAATTTGATACATTCATTGGTAGCGTGGGAATGCATGTGCAGAGGTGGTGTCCATTCTCACTCGTGGGCTCATAGGTCAGTGACTAAATGGTTTCTATCAGCTGTACTACTGTCTTGCTGTAATGACTACAACACCATCGCAAATACACCACATAGGTAGAGAGCATAGGATGTGTGATAAGTCATGGCTGGAGGGCTAAGCGTATTCTGAACCTGATAGCTAATATAAAATGAGCCAATAAGTCAATCATCACTACCAAGATGGCGGCAAAGCTTAAGGGACATGTGCTTGCTGAGCTACATGTATATGCCACCTGTTGCAAAGCCAACAGGTACATAGTCTTTGGCAGGACAACAATAAGAGCATTTGATTTCCACGTAGTTAGTGTTCGGGGTAACTAGACCTTAGGTTTTGAGTACATCATACTCAGATTATATTCCCCTTCAATATGCAAAGTCAGTTGAACCAATAAAGTAACTAACCTTCAGCTGTATTTAGTCAAATGTAGAATAGCAATTTGCAAGCAGTATAGCCAGTTTAAATACGTACACATGAAGGCATGAAGGCTATATTGCTGCTTGTACCACTTGGATGGGCAAGATCTGGTCAAGTTAATGAGTTGTAAGACCCGTTACTGTACTGTATCAGAGTTTGTATATGTTTGATGGCCTCCCCTACATCATTGTGCTGACTACCCTCTGCCTGGCTTCGTGGCTAAAGTGACTATTCACAGTATTGCCACTCCCTCACCCCGTCTTTTCATCAGACATGCCACAGTCTGATCAGTTTTAGCAAGATACTGCGCGGTAGATCAACCTTTGCATGTCTTTTCTGTAGGACGGGCTTCTTTAACTAAAACTGCTCGTGATCTATGTATGTCGAGTTTATAGCCTTTATGAACACTGGGAGCTAGGTGTCATCCAGAAACCCACCCTCTATTACCCTCTATATTTATTACAGATGCGTCTTACTCCGACCCACTGGGGGCGCAGGTAGAGCGACCTAAAACAGCTGCCAGGCGTCGTGAGGAGACTGCTGATGAATTCGCTGACGAGGAACTGGATGATGACCTCCTGCCAGATTAAAGCTGACCTACTGGTGACCTCTTCATGGCTCAAGGTCATTTGAGGTTGGCTACACAACCTATTGAAGGCTGTGTCTAAATCCGCCCTGATGCACTCGATACTATTTCTCCGTCTATCAGGTGTCAAGCTCTTAGGGTCACTGACTGAAGGAGCCCTAACAAGGGAACAGACGGCTGGTTGATACAGTCAGTCTAACTAAATATGTTATACCATTTACACTTTAATTACTGCAAAATCAATTTGCATGGAGCCGGATAAAGTGAATGTGCGTATAGTATTTTGTCATATCTTTGGTGACAATACATGAGTGCAGTAATACTTTCCATTTGATGCTATGGTGAAACTTCTTCCTATGTGAAGTGACCTGATTGTGAGAGGTTGAGACACGCTTAGTGTTATCTATGGGGGATAACTCTAAGTTGATACCTGTTTTACCCTTCCTGATCGTCAGCTGTAAGAAATGACAGCTGTCAGCTAGCTTATGTCGTGTGAACCCTCTCAATTGGTATCTAAATCAAGTATCAAGTAAACCAATGTCTGATTTTTTCCCATACCACAAGGACCAAATTTTAGTAGCTACTAGCTACACTAGTGCACCGGCACATTTCTGTTTCATGACTTTATTGTCAGTTAAAATATCTCTTTGGCGAAACATGGCAGTTTGTACATCTGGCTGATCACAGAGAGGCCTATACTAGGTAGAGCCCTGCCTTAAGGGTTCTATAACTTCAGGCTCTCCACATATGCCTGTTCCATGGTAGCTATTGTTGTTAGCTTCACACGTCCATATAGCCATCTGATACGCCAGTCCTGACTGCACATTTGTGTGTAGTGTAATGACACATGGGCTTATCCTTTCAACTTACTCAAACATATAGTGGCAGGACGGCACCTAGTGTACATGCACTAGTTTAGAATAACACAGGATTACTTGGCAAGTTTAACTCTCCATGGACTTATCTTAACTCTTTGCGGCCCTCGGATTGATCATAGCTGCTCCTGAATTGATGTTTTAGAATTTCAATTATGAATTATAGCATTATGAATCTCCTTTTTGCTAAATCATTTTAATCACTTGAGCCATATGATTAGGCCCAGTGTTTTCTTGAGCTCCTCATGCTACCTAAATAAGATCATTTCTTCGCATGTTACGCTCAGTGTGTGTAGAATGAAGTGTGTTATGAGTGACACTGGCGAACACAGTTGTCTAACAATGGCAGTTTTCAACATTTTAGCATAATTTTTGAAAACCATTGCGCAGTCACACGGCAGAACTTGAAGCCCAGCGGATCACATCTTTTTTTTCCGTTATGTATTTGCCATTCATATTACATCGTCATTTAAGAGTCTTCGAGCGGTGCCGTTTATCTTTGAAAAATTAACCTTACATCATTGCATAATGAATGATGGGGCCAAATAGCACCGATTCGAATTTCGTTAGATATTTGAACCCTTTCTCCGGGTGTCAGTCCTGAATAACGGCCTGATTGAGTATTATGCGATCCTCTTTGGGTGCAGTCTAATATTTGATATCCATTTTCTATGCAAATACTCAATGTTTTAGCGTCCGGAGAAATACTAGGTGACAATTAGTGTCATCTCACTGGATGGCACGAGTTAGGCTGGCATAGGCTTACATATCAGCTTCAGTCCTGCTTCTGAACCTGTATCAAGTAGATCATTCACTGATCTGAGCTACATAACATACACACATAAAGGGTTTACTCGGTAATACATGAACAAGTCACCGTGCCTCACACTTGGTTTATATATGTGGTCGTTAGTTGAGCACCATTTTGATGACAATCCAACTATAGTCAACAAAAATAATGGCCAATGAGTGAAAGTTCACCGGGGAACCCAAAGGCGCCAACCTGTAGTGTCGCACTGTCCTACGATACCCATTAGATCCCGCAACTAACTACCTGACCAACCAAACAACCAACTAGCTAACCTCTTATACGCTATAAACTACATAC
>Ga0224511_10000496_pt1 | contig 19069 bp, 9 predicted proteins | sample SF_May12_sed_USG_2_FD_169988 | JGI IMG/M metagenome (GOLD analysis project Ga0224511, IMG submission 169988) | Sediment microbial communities from San Francisco Bay, California, United States - SF_May12_sed_USGS_8_1 | ecosystem: Environmental > Aquatic > Marine > Sediment | place: USA...
CTTAAGGTGATATGTTCAGTGAACATGTTAAATAACAGGAATTGCAATGTTTAGATCCTATAAATATTCGTGTGATGTAAAAATAGAATGAATGTATTTAATTTCAGTACCTTCACCATAGTATTATTTCTATTGTACCCACATACTTTTTGTGTAGTGTATCATAACTCTAACAAGTGAAAAGATCACAGGATGTTTGATATAAAGCTTGGGATTTTTACACGCCACATGTATGAGTAATTGCGATAAATCAACAGGCAGTTTATCTGAGAAAAAAGAAAACTTCCGAAGGAAGCACTGATTGCATGGGGAACATATCAGCCTCGGTTTTATAGAAGCTGTTCATCAATCGTTATGATAATAAAAGATGCCACACCACTGACACCCCCTAGATGGCGAATGAGCTTAACTCTATTTTCAAATGTAAACGACCTTGTACCCAGAGGACCTGAAAAATAAAACAACATACTTATGCATTACTGAAAATTAAAACTTTAATCTGGTATAGTCGCTTGTAAGACGTTAATAGTCTCGTTCCTAGATAAACCCTTATATCTGAAGTGTTCAGTGCAGTTTATTCAGGCATCGATAGTTTGGGTTAAACGACCGCTGAAAACGACTTTCAATTGTTGCTTGATGCTGGGTAGATCAGGGACTACAACCCAAACACAAACACTGTCAAACTTTCCCATTTCTCTAGCTCGTATCCTTTCTAGTACGAGAACCATGGTCATATACCGTTAACATTCGTCATGAAATGATTTTTGTTGCTAATCGGTTAACCGGTAATTGACCGGTAAATGGGACCGGTTAACCGGTAAATGAAAACATTAACCTTTTGCATTCCTACTTTCTACTCTGTAGACCCCAATCGTGTCTTTTGTCTAGAATGTCAACCATATTTGTATCTACATGTAGGTATATATATGCGCTTGTAATGTAGCACGGTCAAGTGCTCTTCGCTAATGATATCAATAAGTACTTATTGTTGGTCAGTCAAAGTAGGTTAATACATTCAGGTTAATAAATTCATACTACGTCACTGGCCTGGAACTGGACAGTAACATCTTTCATGCCCAGTTCTCCATCTTTGGAATTGTTGTTGTGTATGTGTTCACGTGGTTTATTATGTGTTCACGTTGTTTATTAACCTTAGTAACCATCTGTATTTAAGAGCCCGCTCGGCATGTGCGGCGCGGACTCCTGGCTTTTACATCTAGCCGTATTCTTGAAATAAAATAGTAACCACCAAGAAGTTGTCTGTCTTACTTACTTACTACATTACACGCTCCACTATATAATCCCTGCCAGTTGTCTAGATGTATAAAACCTTTCGGCTGTCCTGTACATATAGGTCCTGACTGTTGCCAAGTTATATAAATCCTCTCTGTTGTCTAGGTACATGCGGTCGACAATTTCGGGTCTGGCGTGTGAATACGGCATTCAACAATGTATAGACGAGAGCAAGACGCTGTACGCACAATGGCGGAGCAACCCTGCACACAACCCGTAAGACTTTTCAACTATAAGTCACATTTAGTTATTTAAAGCAGCTGACCTCCAGAATTTACTAGAAAATCATTAATTACAAATATTTCAAAATATCTCTTCAAATATAATTATATAACAGTTGTTAGAAAAAACAACAAAACCTACATAATTTAACTTTTTTTGCTTTGACAACAGACAATTCGCTTTTATGTCATCAGGATATTCGTACTATACATAACGGCTACTGCGTTAGTAACGCAGTAGATTATGCAAAGAAAAACTATGTTTTACCAACGATTTGTCAGCTGAATTAAGGGGTCAGTAATAATATATGGCTACACTGAACATAACTTGACCAGTATTTACCGTTAATTTTATTTTTTTTCTTCATTTTTTATTGTTTGAGCATCTGGAGGTCAGCTGCTTTAAGTCTTCAAATGTATATATATCTACACTGTTATCCAGGGACAGCGCTGAACTTTGAAGTGAATAAAGTTTTAATTTGGCGTCCATTCGGTTAACCTTTCACGTGTAGTCGTGGACACATTGCTAGTTCCAACCTTCATTACATTAAAATGACTCTGGTACTGTTGAGTGTTAAAGTTATGAAGTAGATCCACTGAGAAGATCAACCACGTGGCAGATACTTGACAATGGCGGGTTTCAGTGTCAGAAATAGCGCTGTTTAAACATATTTTGTAGATATATCTGTTATACATTTTCATCAAAAAGCGCACATGATTAACTCAAAACGTTTTAAACAAGCCAGCAAGTAAATTTTCTAACAAGACTTTTAATTATCTCCGAGATTATGCTTTATGTCTGTAAAGAATTGACCATTGAAACATGCCAATCACTTTCCAGTATTGACTATTGTTAGATACCGGTCCCCCATCCTCGGATACCCAGGGGTGATTCCGCTTGCTACATCAACCCCTGGTACAGTTAGTTGAATTTCCTTTGATGTACCGCTGAAACAATACTATTATGTCATTGGTTTCATCTTCATTTTCCGATAAGCAAGATGACCAATGAAAACGATCCTTCCAAGAGAGCGGTTATCTGCTTGGACCGCACGATATAACGCTTCGTATCGATTTTCGTTGGCAGATTCAAAGCGTTTCTAGCTAATCGCCCCAGGGGTTGATGTAGCGAGCGGAATCACCCCTGGGTATCCGAGGATGCCGGTCTCCATTCATATAGTGGCCATTGTTGCCAGAGGCAGTCAGTCAAAACATGATTCTTTCCACATCGAGCCAAATTTGATTGCTCCCAAATCACATATGAAATATATGTATACTATTCCAGTGTTGACCACTGTACATAAGATGCCACTGAATGTTCCAGAATTGACCCTTGAGTAACGAGCACAATGCACTGCTTTTTGGCAGCAATTTTGAAAAGAATGGACTGATCCAACCGAAAAAAAAACTAATTTGAATCTCTGATTTTACGACATTTGATTAAGGTGTGAACCTTTTTGCAATAGAAAAATACTTATTACAGTCAAACCTGCCTTAGCGACCCTCTGTATATTGCGACTATCTGTCAATTCCGACCTAATTTGGCGTCTCCCGTGAAAAGCGAGCTATGAAATCGAGGCCGAAAACGCATAAAGATTTTCAAGGAAAGTTGAATATTTGCCACCCCTACTGTTGCAGTATCGACCCGGGCGTCAAGAGCACGGTGTACTGCACGGCGATCGCGGAAGGCACACCCGACGACTGGGAGTTCGCCTTACAGCAGTACGAGGCCTCCAATCTCGCCTCCGAGAAATCCCGGCTATTGTCCGCTCTCTCCTGCTCCAAGGAGTCCTGGATACTTAGCAGGTAATGACATGGCATGATTGTGATGCGCTGTATGGACACATTTATTCGCTGACATAATTGTACGTACATGTAGCTGGGGATTACATGAAATCCATAAATTTCAGGGATTCCGTGAAATCCCTGATTACACACATTCCCTGTAACATATATAAATATTTTAAAGATACAACCACATACTTATCATCTATTCACACTTGTCATCTATCCAAACCTTTTCACCATCCGTAACAGATACCTGAACATGGCCATAGACGCCAGTGTTATCCGCCGCCAGGACGCTGTCTCCGTCATTGTTTACATCTCCAGGAATACCATTGGACGGTGAGATTTGTTTTCTGTAGTACTATTGGATAGTACATTTTGTTTTCTGTAATACTATTGGACGGTATGTTTTTGCTTCATTTAAAACTATTGGACGGTACGTTTGGTTTCCTGTTATACTATTGGACGGAAAGATTTGTTTTCTGTAGTACTATTGGACGGTAAGATTTGTTTTCTGTAGTACTATTGGATGGTAATATTTGTTTCCTGTAATACTATTTGATGGAATATTTTGTTTCCTGTAATACTATTGGACGGTAAGATTTGTTTCCTGTAATACTATTGGATGATACGATTTGTTTCCTGTAATACTATAGGATGGTACGATTTGTTGCCTGTAATACTATTGGACGGTAAGATTTGTTTCCTGTACAATATATTTCAATAATCTTAAATTCACTATTAAATGCAGACGAAGCTCATTAAAAAGATCGTGTGTACATTAAAGCCGTATTTACAATAAAACTGATGAAAGCCCCGAGGAAGCATAGCCTGCACGAGAAAAAAAGCCTCGGTTGTATTGAAACAAACCGCATAGCCAAAAGTATGTTATGAGTCCATATCTGAAGTATTGAGCATACACTGAAATACTTTGATATGTACACTTGTTTGGTTTAAAAAAAGGAATTGACGACTAAGCTAAGGTTTAACATTGAAACAATTGCTTTATGCGTTTTTGTTGGCTGAAGAATTGTTCACTTTCGAATTATCACTAATAACGTTAATTTTGTTTTCATAAAATGTTTTGCCTGATTTTCAGATCGCTTGCCTGGGATTTCTTCAGGGAAAAGTGGGACTTCTTACTGAACGAGTAAGTGAACTTGCTTATACACCACCTATCATTATTATATCAGTAGTGTTTGGTGTTTATTCTTTTGACCAGGTTGCTTTACTTTTAACATTTTGTATTCCGTTAACTTGTACTATCGAAATGTAATTTAAATTTACTGTTGGTATATATTGAAAACTTCAACAAGACTACAATTTTCACGAAATCAGTAAGACAGCCATGATTATAAACGTCATTGTCGTCATCCTGTGCGTTTAAAGGCTACATGTCGTTCGGTATTTAGATTGCATAGATTTGTCTATGTGGCCGGCAACTATTACTTAGTAAACTTATTGTATGCCTTGTCATATATAAATTTTTATCATATTTATTCAGATTAGTAAATTGCAAAAATACAACACAGTAAAGTAATTTAAAACATAGATCGAACTTAACAGCATGTTATTAATGATAAATGAATACAAGCATTTGCGTATCGTGCTCTTATTATATTGATACATGATAAATGAATATATACTGATTTGTATTCTGCTCTTATTATATCGATACGTTATAAATGAATACAAACCGATTCGTATCGCGTTCTATTTATAAAGATACACTATAAATGAATGAAAATCGGTTTGTATTGCGCCATATTTATATTGATACGTTGTAATTTAATACAAACCGATTTGTATCGTGCTATATTTATAGTGATACATGATAAATAAACACAAACCGAAATGTATCGTGTCCTATTGTTTCATGGTCTATTTATAGATACGGGCGGAGGCCATTTGACTTTACAAGTCTTATAGGCCGCACTACGGCCTCGTTTAATACACACAGATCATATTACGAGGTTTGAACTGTAACATTATGCTGGGAACGGGTCTCATTTACGCCAATTGATAGATCCCTAACAAGGCCACTAATTTGAATATGAATAGATTTAACCACAAACATTGCCATGTGTTCTTTTGTTAGCAATTAGTTTGTGGTAAAATTCTTACTGTAATCTATTGTTAAGATGAACAGATTATAGGGATTATGGCCAGCAATGGATCTATGGATTGTCAGGGTTTGCCTTCGACATTAGGGAGACTTAAAGATCCAGTTAAAAAAGGATGTATAAAAATAAAAACCGTTAAAGAAACATCAATTTCAATGAAGATGTTGTATAGTTGACTGTTTTACATGTAAATTTGTATTTACAACTAGCGTAAAGAAACTAGCCAGCCTCACTATTTTGTGCATCTTCGGCAACCACAGTACTTTCTTCCGTTCACTCCATACGTACCGTGGGAAATTTAAAATCTCGTTTTTATGCATATGCATGAGGCAGGGGAGACCAATCTTCTTCCAATGAAATTGCATGTTACAAGTAATACTCTTCAACAAAAATGACGTCATCTAAAGTTTTCTTACTTAAAAAAAGTAAAACACATGTTTGAATGGTAAACCAAATCTTAGATATAAAACGTAATTTCATTGGCTAGATTCCGCAGTGGTTTCCTTGCGGAACCAATCAAACTGCCTCATTAATTATTCATAATTACGAGAGTTTATTAACCTAATGACCCACGGTACATAACGCAGCATAGCGATGTTATGTATCGTGGGATAACTGACGATGCACTTTGCGGAGTGATACTATAAAATGATTCAACTTGTTCCGGTTTCTCAAAAAAATCGATATCTTATTTAGCAGTGCCTATTTCATTCTGTTACTATTTTTAGATTGGTTAAGAAATAAGTTTCGCTTTCGAATGATTCTTTTCGCCGTTAAAATGTTAAGGTTAATATTCAAAGGTGAAAAGCAAAGAAACTAGTCATTTTTCATGAAACAAACTAGAATTCATACGTAATGCAACTAAAAAAATAACATAAAAATGCGAGTTATTTTGAACTGGATCTTTAAATAGGCAGCAGCACTGCATGATAATTCAAAGGGCCTTGGGTGTACTTGACATTACAGCTGCTGGGTGCAGGACGTTTACACGCAGGATTTGTCTCCATCTGTTGTTCATTTGATCAGTTATTGTTTCCCGCCCCTTTTTTGCACGGGTTGGAGCCCGAATGAAAAAATATTTTCGTTTGAAAACCTATACCTTCTTAGTGGCAACTGTTTTAGGCATCCAAATTTATGTTGTGGTAACCTAAAATCTGGTCAATCGGTTGGCAATTTGTTTGAAACTTGTTATATATCAGTTTATGTGGGAAAAGCGTTGCAACGCTGTTCTTAGATCAGCAGATAAATAATAAATTTTAATCCTTTGCATTATCGATAGAGGACAAACTAGATGATATATGCTGCAAGGTAGGTTTTTATGCCCCTCAATAAACGTTGTTGTCAAGAAAATAAAGGTTATTACAAAAAATCAATTATGCGTGTCACACGACTATACTGCAGGGAAGCCCATTTAATGTGTCTGCAGTTTTAGTCCTTAAAGATGCTATGACTGTATCTGTTAGGTCAGAATTGTTTACATCTTACAATTTAACCATATTTAAGCAGCGAAACTTACTCCCGTAAATATGAGAAACTGCCAAATATAGTTGTTCATGCATGTAAAAATATTACAGAAAAATGTATTTGTTGAAAATGTCTGGCCCGCAAATTTTGCTTTGTTTGTTTACGTTTCGACCCATTGCGTCGAAACAGCTAAATGGCTTGACTACAATCGATACTCTCAGTTGACTCGATGGTGCAGTGGTAACGCATCCGCTTTGGGTGCAATATGTCCCGGGTTCAATCCTCGACTCCAGCAAGGGTTTTTATGTTTGATTTTTTTGTTTTGTTGTTGATGTGTTTTTACTTTTTTGTCCAAAAACACATTATTTATTACAAAAGTTTGCAATTCCTTTTACAGTATTAATTTATTTAGTATACTTAACATATTGCCAGATTTGTGCCCGATTATAAGGATATAAAGATACAGACCTAGCATCTTTAAAAATGTTAAAATACTACAATGCTTTAAACCTATAGATGTGATTGGAGAGATATAATGCGTTAAGCTAAAATGTCGCACGCATCAACTAAAAAACATGAAAGTTATAATGCAAGCTATACTTCGCATCATACGATAATATGCTCTAGTCTATAACTTGTTTTGTGGATGGAATGGCCAATATGAGGTATTTACCTTAGATGCATGTTCAGTTACAGTGGTGAGGGGCAATACCGCTTTAACTGGATATTGCTAGATACCTTTATAAATAATGACGCCATACTTTATTTTTGTAATAAAAGTTTGCATTATAAAGTCGCATTATAGGGCAGTGTCAACTTCTTAGACATATTACTAAATCAATATTCACTTTCGCGCAATATGCTATCTGTCAGGAATGGACACACCACTACTGAGTTAGGTTAAAGTAAATGTTACTAACAAATGACTCCGCGATTATAGGTTTAAGTCACAATCAATCAAGCAGTATTGACGCAACATAATACATATGTACATCCCCACGTAACGTATTTAAATGTTATATGTTTCCTTACTTCTTCAAACCGATTAAACCGCCACCAGGTAAATAATTGTTAAACTATACAAACGACATAGATTCACAGAAAAGTATGTGGAAAATATCTTTTGTAAACAAATGACCTCACGCATTACGTTAAATATATTACGTCACAGTTACGGTGGAGGGTTCTTTGGTCTCACGAGCCTCATCTCGGGCGTGACGTCATCTTTTAACACACAGGCTAATTACAACGAGGTTTGTGAAATCACGTGGTTATATTTATGATTTGTTGATATTGGTAGAGTACCGGTTGCTGTGCACGTCCTTGTTACCGGAACATTCATAACGTTAGCATTTTTTATTTTATTATTTCTTTCTTGTTTATTTTGTATTAAGATGTAAAGGAAAATCGTTTCTTTTGTCTGGATTAGATGGAAATGACAATTTTGCCAAAACCAAAACATCTTAAATTGTAGCATGATCGTGCTACCAGAAATCCATCTTTTCTTTCTTAGACCGGATCCAATAATAAACAAACACTAATATCCATTCTGAGGTGATAGAACAAAAAGTACTGTATCAAAACCAACAAATTCCCCGTGATAATTAGAGCTAGACACATCTCAATGTAAATGATTTCACAGTATAAGCAATGTGTAAACTAATATATCGGCTTTTTGTATTAAACAGTGTGCAATTGTGACGTCAATACAGTTATGTGATGTCTTCCGTAGTACACTGAAATCTTATTATAAGAACAGTCTTAAAGGAACTGTTCTGCGATCTGGTCAGGTGCCACAAAGAAGATTTCGTTTGGTTCCTTGTTTCCAACGTTTTAGAGCATCAAAGTCCACCTCTTGGAATCCTTATATGTTTTCTATCGTTTGGGAATTACTAGTAATATATAAATATCACATCTTTCAGTGGGTGATATAACGGAATGTTCACCCGAGACAGGTAATGTCAACCGAGGCGTTCTATCACCCACTAAAGGATCTGATATTTATTTTATTATACCGAACAAAATAATTTGAAAACTTTAACAAATTTATTCAACAATGATATTATCACAAACTAATTTAGATAGCGCGTTGTCGTTTGGTAAACAAACAAGTGAGGCAATCCAAATTGATTGAATAAAACTCGGGTCCCGGTATTCAACGCACGCGCGGGCCGATTCGTAATGTCAAGCGGGCGTATAGGTAATGTCAAGAGGGTAACATTACGGATTGTCAGCATGTGACGTCACATTACGCTATATAGTAAACTAATCACGTGAGGTATAATAATATGTAATGTATCAGGGGCTCGATTCACTAAACTTCTTAAGTCATAAAAACTCGTAAGTCAAAAATTTAGAATTATTTCATCTTTTTATGAATTTTTCTTACTAAAGACAATTCCAAAGAGATGTCACATGGCAGGATTAACTTAAGATATCAGTAATTACAAACATGTTTAAGTTTTGACTTACGCATTCTTAAGAGTTACGAAGTTTAGTGAAACGGACCGCTGTTGATTTAGAAAAACATTGCACATAATCTTTTCTCTGTGTCATACGACCAGACAGCTGGGAAGACTAGTTTGGCCTGTTTTTTTACATGAACTAATATATAACGCCTTTTGTTTCCAACTAGATCTAGGTTTTTATCGATGGAGGGTTTGCACATTAAAATAGCTATTTGGGAACACTGTTCTCCGAGATGTCACCACGTGTTACCCCATTTTTTCTTATAACAGGAATACCACAGGAAATCACCATATTTTATGTAGATATCTATATCGTTTTATGTGTATTTTTTAATATACCTGACGTCAAAAGTTCTAGATCTATATATAAAATGAAACAATAATCATTGCGCCTTAAAATGTGTAGTGTTAGTAGATAGTCAAATATTGTATTAGATATGCACCATTTCATTATGTATTAACATTTTAAAATATATGACGTCGTATTTATTTTTGACGTCATCTAAAATCGATTACATCATCCACTTTTGTATGACGTCACAGCTTCGGTACGGGCAGCTTCAGCTTCGCCAGTCTTATAAGCGGAATAACGTCATCGTTTAATACGAAATCAAACTATGACGAGGTTTGCTCTTGATTAGTTTGTACATGTACTCATATACTCACTTTATACTGTATAAACGGAATCACCTTATAATCTTATACTACGTGTGTTGACGAATTATGATCAGGTTTGTTCGCGTTTGCGTTTGCGTCATGAACACATACATTGTATACGCATATATTCTTATAAACTCATATACGTATGAGTTTATAGAGTTACAAGCATAAAACTCATATACGCATGCACTCATATTCATAATACCCATACACTCATATAAATGTATAATACTCTCATATACCCATAATCTCATGTGCAAAGATAATATTACCCTTACCACATATACCCATACACTTATACACACATACAGTCATACACACATACACTCATACACTTATACATACATACATACATGCACACATACATTAATACACCTGTACACTCATATACCTATTCACTCATATACCAACTTCTTTATTCAAATTACCACATATCTACCCACATACCAATATTCCGATACACTTATTATATCCTTATATCCAATAAATTTGTACACTCATATACCCATACATTAATAAACATATACACTTTTATACCAATGTATTTTACACTCATATACTCATACACTTACATACTCCGTGTATACTCGGTCTATTTAGAACATGCTTTGTTTATTTTGCATTTTGAAGAGCTTAAATACACTATTTCATGTTTTATCAAGAATATTTATATTACATCAACATTGGTAAATTTCTTTCGCTTCTTTTCTGAGCACTATAATGAACATACATAAAAATATATATATTCGATATTTATCTCTAAACAATTGTTATTGCCTGTGTTTATAATATTTCTAACATAACAGCTTAATAATGTTGCTAAACACCTTTTTGTTCTTTTTTCACCAATGTTTAACACTGAATATGTTTTTATTACATAATGTACCTTACTTATAACGCGTAAAACTTTTCATTATTTGAAATAATGTCATGTATATGTTAGATCGCAACTTAACAAGTAATACGTTGGTATATTTTCTTGCGCTGACATGTTTGCATCTCTACTTCCTGTAACTAGACAACACTTACAATCTGACATGACATGTTTACATTTCTACTTCGTTTACAGGTAACTAGATTAACGTTATAATCTATCAAGACATGTTTAGTTTATTGCTCATCGCGGTGCTTTAATCAGTCACATAATGACGCCGTACAGACGCCTAGAAGTGTACTCCCGGCTTTCGACTCAAACTTATATCTAACTTAAGTTCCATTGTTGTATTGATGATAATCGAGATGTGTTTCCTGTTCCGCTGTCTTCATCTTTGACTTATTTCATAAAGCAGTCAGTCACTTGTATAGTACAGGGCCAGTATTCATAAAGAAACTTAAGTAATAAAAATTTAAATCAGCCAATTTATTAATTTAACATAGGTGACATTGAAAAGAGTCAATAGCATTGAGTGTTACATACACATTTGACTGTTGTTTTATGTTTTATGAATACGGGCCCTGGATCTATCTCAACATCTTAAGTCAAATATGTATGTAGGTGAACCCAAGGACGCTAGTTAGGTTGACTGCCCACGGTGACATGACCCCATTGTTGAGACATCATTACAGTCAAACCTGTGTTGGCGGTCACCTCTATTTAGCAACAACTTGTCTTAAGCAGCCAAACAAAATGTTCCCAAACGTTAAATGTGTACTGATATTCACCTCTGTTAGGCAGCCACCTGCCTTAAGCAGCCACTTTTTGCGCTTTCCTTGTGTGGCTGCTTAACACAGGTTTGACTGTATACACATCAACTCCTAACACTTACCTGGATTTCATTCTTTTCCCTACAGACACGGGCGAAAGTTTTACAGTTTTCAAAAATTAATCGAAGGTGTATCATCAACATTCGCTTCCAATCAACTGCTTTTAGAGGTACACGTGTTTTCAGTAATAGTGAACGCATGGCTCTGAACTTGTGTTGCATGGTTTCGTGAAATGATCAACGCAATGCTCTTGATTTGTGTTGCTTGGTTTCATACAATAGTAAATTGAGGGCTGTTGATATGTGTTGCATAGTTTTTTTATATGGTCAACTTTAGGCTGTTTGATTTGGATTGTGTCTTGCAATGGTAAACTCAAGGCTTTTGGTTTTTTGTAGCGTTGTTTCGTGCAATGGTAAACTTAAGGTCTTTGTTTTGTGTTGCATTGTTTCCTAAAAGGACTTAAGGCTCTTGAATTATATTGCATGTTGTCTCGCAACGGTGAATATAAGGCACTTGATTGCGTTACATGGTGTCTTGCAACGCTGAACTCGAGGCAGTTTATTTATATTGCATGTTATCCTAAAATCGTGAACCAGTGGCTTTTGATTTGTGTTGCATGTTTTCGTGCAATAGTGCGCTCAATGCTGTTGATTTGTGTTGCATTGTTTTATAAGATGGTGAACTCTATGCTCCTGATGTATATTGCATGTTTTCCGAAAATGGTTAACTTTATGCTCTTGATTTATATTGTATGTTTTCCTAAAATGGTATAATACTGGCTTTTGATTTATTTTGCACGTTTTCCTAAACTGGTAAAATCATGGCTTTGGATTTATATTGCATGTTTTCCTAACATGGTAAACTTATGGCTCTTGATTTATATTGCATGTTTTCCTAAAATAATGAACTCAAGGCTCTTGATTTATATTGCATGTTTTTCTAAAATGGCGAACTCAAGGCTCTTAGTTAATATTGCATGTTTTCCGAAAATGGTAAAGTCAAGGCCATTGATTTATATTGCATGTTTTCCAAAAATGTTGAACTCATGGCACTTGGTTTATATTGCATGTTTTCCGAAAATGGTGAACTCAAGGCTCTTGATTTGTGTTGCATTGCTTCTTGAAATGGTGAATGCAAGGCTTTCGATTTAGTTGCATGAATATTCATTATTTGTGTTAAATGGTTGTGTGAAATGATGAATTAAAATCTCTTTTTGTGTGGCATGGTTCCGTTCAATTATAAACTCAAGGCTTTTGATTTGTGTTGCATTGTTTGGTGCGATGTTGATTTGTTTTGCATTGTTCTTGAATTGGTTAACTTAAGACTCATGATTTAGGCTGCATTAGTTCTTAAAATAATGAACTCTAGGCTTTTGATTTGTGTTGTATGGTTTGGTGCAATGGTGAACTCAATGCTTTTGATTAAGGCTGCATGCATTCTTGAAATAGTTTACTCTAGGGTCTAAATTTGTGTTGCATAATTCTTGCAATGATAATCTCTAGGGTTTTGATTTGTGTTGCATAGTTCCGTACAGTGGTGACCTCAAGTTGAACCTAGAGAATAAATTTCAAGAAAATTGTTCGGCTCTAATGCAGTTGTGATGAACTGTGTTAGTAATTAAGTAGAACGTGCAATAAAATAATGATCAATTTTAACAAATTCATGCCATTGTAATAACATTTATTATATCATTATACGTATATGTTTTTCATTTATTGCAGCAAACAAAACAGTTTTTCTTTCTTTAAAAAAATAGTTTACGCAGAAGCTTTAACGCACCATTTATCGAGATACAATTTTATTTGTGTAACTTTAAATGATGTACATGTAAACGCTTGAAAATTAAATTATATCTTACAATGTATTGTTACTAGTCTAACAAGGAAATTAGTTTAAAAGTTATGTTCTTTATGATATACCATTTGATAGTTTTTTCTGCACCAAGCGAGGTTGTTTATTTGATACTAATTGCATCGTCTAGTTAAAACTAACTGATTTTATAAGTACTTTTTCTAGATATTGTAACATTTTCGTAAGACATATCTTTATATTTAAAACGTTTTAAGCGAACACAATAATTTGGGTTAACGAATTTAAGTTTGTTTTTTAAAGAATATGTTGTCATCCACACATGATTTTATATTACTTTATATACATAAAATATACAAAATAAACGTTGCAAAATTTCAGCATTCACATCGCAATTTATCACAGGTCCTTTGTTGCAGACTATATCCGGTTATAAATATTGTATAGAGCAGAACAGTTTAAACCATTATTTTACTAATAATTAATTAATTGATAAAATGTTAATGGAGTATTATTTCTTGTTTCAAAGTTGAAGAGTTTCGTGGATAGTAAACCGGATCTTGGCTCGGGTGCGCGCGCATTCGACCAAGCGCTCGAGAAGACCCAGAGCAACATCAACTGGATGACGTCAAACGTCCCAGTGATCCGCACGTGGCTTCATAGTCAGGGATTCTAAACAGGTAAGACCTTCAAAATCACAGGAGTGTTTTGGTGAAGAAAAATAAGTAGGTCGGTTAGGGATGTTTTTATGTTCTATTTAAATATTATTTCGGCCGCAATGTATATGTTAGGCTTTTGTTAAGCAGATCAATGTAAAATTTCTAAATATTGCGTAAAACTGGTTTTTAATAGAGTTTGTGTATATTCTTATCAAAACAGTAACACAATTGCTACATTTAAATCATACTTATAGCACAGTAAAAGTTAAGTAACAGTATAAATTCAACGTGTGTTTACGTATGTCAATGGAAAATAAACAATATGTTTCAGAAAAACGACTGGCCAGGCAAGGACAACGGTCACCGGCTGCCTAGGGACATGAAACTGACGTCACAACAATCTGAACACTGACGTCACCTCAACTATGAAAACTGACGTCACATAAAATCTGAAAACGGACGTCACATACAATCTGAAAACTGACGTCTAATACAGTCTGGACAAAGACGTCATATTTATTCTGAAAACTGACGTCACATAAACTCTTAAAACTAACGTTTCTAACGTACAACATGAAAACTGACGTCACGTACAATCTGAAAACAAACGTCATACAAGACTATACATAATATGGTATAATGTCCGCTGACCATAAAAAACAAATATTAAAGTTATGTGTTAGAAAAAGACAAAACACAAGTGCCTGTTTCAATACCACCATATAAATGTTTTGCTCACACGTTGTATGCAATTATCATAATCAGCAATCGTAATAAATATGCCACGAACCTTTACATGTATCATTTAAATTTAAGATGACATGTCTAACATACTTAATTATCAATAGTGCTAGTTCTAGTTCTTATACTGAAGTTATATTCCATATTGTGTTGAAATCGCATATTGGTGTCTATTTCAACTCTTACGCATACTGTAGTTATCTTCCTTCTGGTTAATAAATCGCATAATGTTGTCTATTTTTACTCTTACTTATACAGTTAATATCTTCAGTCTGGTGTTAAAATCGCCTAATGTGTCTATTTCGACTCCAACTTACAGTGTTGAATCAGAGGTTTGGCGGTATACAATTATATAACAAAATAAATATAATATACCAACAATGCGTGACTGTTAGACAGCGCAAATGTCAATAAAATTCAATCGCAAAATTTGTATTGCGCAACATAGTCTGATTTGACAGTGTAAAGTTGTCCTATCGTTCTTCGTCATGTAGCGCGTGCTTACCATAGAGATACCTTGTATGTTTGAGACATAGCATTTTGATGTCTTGATTTCCTTCTTGAAACGCGTGTTTCTATTATACTGTAGTTGTTTAAGTTGTTTAGAAATGCCTTTCTTAATTTTTTTTAAAATACACGGGTTTCGTTTATTAAATGAAATTACGATACACACGTAGATTTGCGAAATTCAAAGAATGTTACTTTGTTTTAAGTATTAAATGTATTTTCCTTATTTTTGTTTCAAAACAACTTTGTACATGTCGTATTAGTGATAACATTTGTTGTTAAATACTACATAAACAGGTTTATACCGTGCATTGTACATGTATTTTACACTTAGTCTAAAGCAAAAATCTTTATTTAAATGGTGTGTGCGTTTTGGTTACTGTAAACAGAGAATTGACATTATACACGTGTTGTCATTTGTTACATTGTAAATACTGATGTATAAAGATTTTGATTTTCATAATAAAATATATTCACATACATGTATGGTGTTATTCTTTGAATAACCTTTTATCGAAACACCAAACTGCCTGTTGCAAATGTTACCACATTGTTTAAAAAAACGGATACTGGGGCCATATTTATAAAGCACATCCGGACAAAAATGAAGTTAAAGATGCTAGGTCTGTATCTTTTAGGTCAGAACTGTTTACAACTTACATTTGAACAATATTTAAGCAGCAAAACCTACTTCCGTAAATATGAGAAACTGCCAAATATAGTTATTCTTGCATGTTAAAATATTACAGAAAAAAATGCATTTGTTGAAAATGTCTGGCCCGCAAATTTGGCTTTGTTTATTTACCTTTCGACCCATTGCGTCGAAACAGTTAAATGGCTCGACTACAATCCATACTGTCAGTTGACTCGGTGGTACAGTGGTATCGCATCCGCTTTGGGTGCAAGAAGTCCCGGGTTCAATCCCCGGATCCGGCAAGGGTTTTTATGTTTCATCTTTTGCTTTGTTGTTGCTGTGTTTTTACTTTTTTGTCAAAAACACAGTATTTGGCACAAAAAATTGCAATTCCTTTTACAATGTTAATTTATTCAGTATACTTAACATACTGATTTTGACCGATTATAAGGGTATAAAGATACCGACCTAGCATCTTTAAGTAAAAACTTCGGCACTGAATAACAACAGAACAACAGAACATTTACAAAGTCTTAAAATGGTAGGTTTCAGATCCAATTAAGTATAAGTCCTGGTAAATAGTTTTTAATAAATTAAAAAACACACAAGATGAACAGTTTTAACACTAATGAAGTAAAATCACATTGGTAATAATGACCAGAGTTCGTGAGTTCATCAACTTATTTTGCATTTTTACTCCGAAAGCGACGGCCCTTACATAAAAAGACATGACTGCTTAGTTCATGTAATAAGCAAGACATACCGTTCACTGAAACAAATTTAGTGTTCTGTCTAAAAACAATTATCACATAGAAATTATGCTTCCTCCATTGGTGCTCAATTCCCTAACCCTCGGATTCCGAGTGTGGTTATAATTGTAGGATGTCATAAGTGTATAATGGCAGGATATCATTCAGTATATCCAGTTAAGTATAGTAGAATGTCAGTGAGTTTGTTTGTTTAATTTGACGCCGTTATTAACCAGGTTTTCAACGAAAACCAGGTTATTGTAATGCTGAAGTCGGCGGCTGGCGGGCGGGCGGGCGTGCGGGCGTGCGGGCGGGCGTCAACTTTTGGTGTCCGCTCAATAACATTAGTTTGCTTTGGCCTTTTGACACTAAACTTGGTGTATGGGTAGCTTATATCAAGAGGCAGCTTGGGATTGCTACCCAGGTGTCTGTGATAAAGGTCAAGGTCACTGTTACTAAAAATAGAATATCAATTTCCGCTCAATAACTTGAGTTTGCTTTGGCCTATTGACACCAAACTTGCTGTATGGGTAGCTTACATCAAGACGCAGCTTGGGATTGCTACCCAGGTGTCTGTGATCAAGGTCAAGGTCACTATTACTAAAAATAGAAATTCAGTTTCCGCTCAATAACTTGAGTTTGCTTTTGCCTATTGACACCAAACTTGCTGTATGGGTAGCTTACATCAAGACGCAGATTGGGATTGCTACCCAGGTGTCTGTGTTCAAGGTCAAGGTCACTGTTACTAAAAATAGAAATTCAGTTTCAGCTCAGTAACTTAAATTTGCTTTGTTTTATTGACACCAAACTTGCTATTTTGGTAGCTTATATCAAGTGGCAGCTTGTGATTGCAAACCAGGCGTCTGTGATCAAGGTCAAGGTCACTGTTACTAAAAATAAAATATCAATTTCCGCTCAATAACTTTAGTTTGCTTTGGCCTATTGTCACCAAACTTGGTGTATGGGTAGTTTACATCAAGACGCAGCTTGGGATTGCTACCCAGATGTATGTTATCAAGGTCAAGGTCACTGTGACTAAAATAGAAATTCAGTTTCTGCTCAATAAATTTAGTTTGCTTTTGCCTATTGACACCAAACTTGCTGTATATGTAGCTTACATCAAGACGCAGCTTTGGATTGCTAACCAGGCATCTGTGATCAAGGTCAAGGTCACTGTTATTAAAATAGAAAAATAGTTTTTGCTCAATAACTGAAGTTTGCTTTGGCCTATTGACACCAAACTTGGCGTAAGGGTAGCTTACACCAAGATGCAGCTTGGGATTGCTACCCAGGTGTATGTGATTAAGGTCAAGGTCATTGTTTCTAAAAATAGACGTTCGGTTTCTGCTCAATAACTTTAGTTTGCTATGGCCTATTGACACCAAACTTGCTGTATCGGTAGCTTACATCAATACGCAGATTAAGATTGCTAGCCAGGTATCTGTGATCAAGGTCAAGGTCACTGTTACTAAAATAGAAATTCAGTTTCTGCTCAATAACTTTAGTTTGCTTTTGCCTATTGAAATTAAACTTGCTGTATGGGTAGCTTACATCAGACGCAGCTTTGGATTGCTACCCAAGTGTCTGTGATCAAGGTCAAGGTCACTGTTACTAAAAATAGAAATTCAGTTGCCACATCAATACTTGTTTTACCTGAAAAAAGAGAAAGCCCTCAGGAAGCATAGCCTGCATGGGAAAATAGCAGCCTCGGTTTTATTAAAGCCCTTTATCAGTAGTAATGAACGATGCCACATCACTGACGCCACCCCACCCCTTAGCGCAAACTGATGAGGTTATTCCACTGCCGTCATTTAACTACTGGTACCTAGTGTTCCTGCGTTGACATGTACAATCTTTTTTACTCCGCAAGCGAATTAACTGTTTCCATACATGAGCCAGATGTGACGGAAAACTTAACCAGAATTAACGCTTATCAGTATCAATAATCATAAAGTTGGTTCCCCCGGCGAATATCAAATCTTTAATTTTCCACTCATATAACCGCGACCCAAACTATTATATAATATAATACATTCATAAGTATTGCTGTTTTCAAAACAATATTTCCTTGTCCAGGAACAAATGATAACAAGAAAAAGTAAAACAGAGGCTGTTTTACAGAGAATTGTTATGGGAAGTGCTTTATGTCATGAAATGTTCACTTGGAGTTCCAAGTGTTATGATTGGGAGGAGTAATTTCTTTTCAGGTATACTGGGCGTGTACGCAATTTCGGCTACTTTTTTGCAGT
>Ga0224511_10000497_pt1 | contig 19051 bp, 12 predicted proteins | sample SF_May12_sed_USG_2_FD_169988 | JGI IMG/M metagenome (GOLD analysis project Ga0224511, IMG submission 169988) | Sediment microbial communities from San Francisco Bay, California, United States - SF_May12_sed_USGS_8_1 | ecosystem: Environmental > Aquatic > Marine > Sediment | place: USA...
ATAAAGGAAATCAGTAAATTAACCAGGGAATTATTTCTAAGAACATTGGCATCTTTTATCTCTTTCTCAATATATATGGTCCTCGTGGATCATGGATTGTATGTTATTTGCATTTGAAATTTGAAAATGAGTTAATGCGCTAGGGGGCTTCAGTGGTTTGTCATCTTTTTTTACCCCTGGTGAACAGATTTTAAAAAGCCGAATTTAAGTTTAGATCTATGTATGTTAAGTTATCTATTATTATTTCTTCATTACTTTTCTTATAAAGACACACTTTAGTTATGTTACATTATTCTTTATACCCCATTTAAGTTAATATTCATAACTTCAGTTGTGCTTGTACATGTATACTAACATGATCAGTAGTAAACAGAACATTGACATCGGCATATAACAGCATATACATACACAAAAGTTGAATGTCTTTGGTGGTAAGTTGATCAGTATCAAGAGAAATATTTCATTAATAAATAGAATAAAGAAAAGAAGCTCCCTTTTAAAATATATGGTGACATTTGTTTAGGCTGCCCGGAACTCACGGCCCCGGTTTTTGGGACTATCAATAGCTCAGAAGGATGGCTGGAAGGGGCAAACGTGTCTTTTACATGTAACCCCTACACCAAAATGAGCGGTTCAGCTGTTAGGACATGCCAGTCTAACAACACGTGGACAGGAAATCACACAGTATGCGGTCAGTATACATTTATTTTCTTATGCTCATAATTCATTACAAATACGCTATAATTTAAGGGACGAATCCATTTTTATATTACATGTCATAATTTGAAGAATGAACAAAACTGGGCTAAAAGCACTCCGAAGACTACCCTATCACAAAACATGGGTAACCGACCCTCTGGTAGACCACACTGTACACAGTACATTCACCTTTTACAAACCGTACATCACAACAATAACGCGCGTAACGTTGCCAACACCTTCTTATTAGAACTATTCTTACAAGCAGCTCAGTAGCTAGGGCTGGGACGATACAGTCACTATCGGTACACTATCGTGTAAGAAATCAACCGATACGTATCGAAATAGTCATCATGCTGTACCGATACATCTGAAAGTATATTAATTTCACACTTGACTCTCATATAGTTAAGCAAAGGACTTAAGCATATTGAGTTTGATCTTTGTTGAACTAAAACCTTGTGAATAAAACTATGGTACACACTACACATATTATAATTTTGCTGTAGCACTAGTATTTGTTGGATTAACTGTTTAAATCAACCGAAAACACTCACTTTGTTGTTAAAATCTAAAATTCTTGATTTTGAAACTTTAAGTCGTGTGCATGTTTATTGTATCGAATACGTATCGAATCGGCAAGGTCCGTACCGAATACGTATCGTATCGGCTGCTGATCGTATGGTCCCAGCTCTGTCAGTATCCTCTGGTCCTCAGCTCTCTCTCCACAGATCCAGAGCACAGCAACATCGCAGGCGTTGTTACCTCTCGTCCCAACATCAGCATGTTCGATGTAATATTGTGATTCTGTTCACAGACGAACGTACTGGTCATTTAATTTAGTACGAGTCATATGTCAGCATCAATAAGTGTTCGGTTGTAACGCTCAATTCGCAGAAACCCTGGATTTCGTTGACTGAGCTGTGTGGGCCTGTAGCAATGAACACAGATATCCAAAACAACTTGCTTTTAACGCTACGCCTCTGATCGAAGAACAACTGGCATGGGTAGTATGACATTGAGAAGAACTCGTCTACCGCATCGTTTCCTGTTTTCCCGCCCGTTGTGGGAGCGACAAATCCTCTAACTATTTCGTATACGGATCCAACATCACGATACAATGCTTATTGCTCCGGTCAGTTTTAGGCAAGAAACGCGTTCCATCGGAACCCTGAAATGATACTATGACAGTGATAATTTTCCATAGATCTTGCTCATAGTGTCCTGACTACATTCATCACGTCAATACGTACTTGGCGACGGCTCGTGAATAGTGAAAGAAGAAGTTCTCCCTCGATTTGGCCTAGTGGTAGCAATGTCCTGGTGTGCCAACAAAAAGAACACCTCCTGCTTGCGAAGTGATTTTTCTTTCTACGCCCAGTAGTATGTCTGTTTTGGTAAACTGATTCCAAACTCATACTCAACGGTATTGTTAACATTTACGGTACAGGTTAAGGAGGAAAACCTTAAGAACCCTGCGGAGCTGTTTATGACCATTAGGACCAGATTCGCCCGACCGTACAACTACCTCACTGGATCCAGAATCCACACTATCCTCCGTCTCCGTTGATCACGCATTCATGCCCGACAAACCTAACATGGGACCGCTTCGTTGACATTACTCGTTATCTCTCCCTAACAATTGGCTGCGCTCTTGCAAACAATCACATAATTCCCAAATACCGAAAACACAGTTTATCACCAATGCTTGAAGTAGGTGCCGGGAAAAAAGCATCCATATGTTTGTCCTTTTTGACATTAGAATCTTGTTTTAGCTGACAAACCGCCCTAGAAGCTGCACTTGCTGTATGTTGCTAACATTTGAAAATATCTCAGTCGAATTCATCTTTTTCGACTAAAACTGTCAAACACGTCCTTCAGACAATCTTCCCAGTGACAGGAACTTCCATACAGACTTGCTCCAATAACCCATATCTTGTGATGAAGGTCATCTTCTTCATGGCTGCCTCATTGAATTTTACTTTCCAAAACGTCGAGTTCGCATCAAGTTTTGCAGATTAAATAATTTCTACAAGGGTGCCAAGATAGTTGTCAACTGAAAGGTGTTATTGACTGTGACATTATTTCGAGCCCGATCATCTATACACCAACGCACCTACCCATCTCTCTTCCTGATAAATACCAGAGCAGAAGCCCAGTTTTAAACTGACTCTTGCATAATACAAGTATTCTTTGTAGATTTGGTTCTTCTTTCACAAAACTTGCCGGTGTTCTTATCTACTGCTTGATAGGTCGCGTGTTACCAGTATCTATATTGTGTTCGATCTATGTATATGTTCAATATATTCGAATACTTCTTCAATTGTTTTTGTTTTGTTTTCTCGCTCATGATACAATCGACATTTCCCTGATTGTCAGTCTTAAGCATTTATAACAGTACATTATCCATGTTTTCCAATCGATTAGAGCTATGGTTATCAGGTGACAATCTGAACATCTTAATACAAAAGAAAATAAGATTTTCATGTGCTAAACTTATAACAAGAACAAAAATAAATGACAGAAAAGGGGGATTGCGGAACGAACCATTCTCAGACAACAGGTTTAGCTGATTTGTATATATCCATTGTAAACTCCAATTAGATTTCTGTTTATGTGGACGCATTTGTGTAAGGTAGCCGTAAGCACAATTTATGTAGCATGTAGCTCCTTTCTTTTTGACGTGTTTACTTCCCTTCGTACAGCGTTTACAGTGCATATAAATTGAGGACTTATGATTTGTATGTTAAAAAGAGTAATATTTTAATTGAATTACAGAGGCAAGTTTTCATTTCCTTTTCGATAGAAGTTATGAAATCTGTTGAGTAATAGTTAGCAGCAGGGTCAAGTGTAAAAGCACCGTACCAAATGGCCCATACACAAAAATAAAAACACACAGAACAATTGAGGTTCAATAATAAAAATTGTAATTTTTTGACGTCTTATTAAACTTTGTAGTAAACACATCACGCGGGGTAAAATACACTATGTTACACTATGTTACCATATCATATGGCGATTTGTAACGCAATTACGTCAATACGCACTTGTACGGAAAGTGGTAAGAACAAAATATTTATTACGTACCTAAGAAGCAAACACGTTTTGCTTACATTTATTTACAGAGTGTGGAAGAGCCTTTAATGGAAGCTCGGGTGATATCTACTTGCCCAACTTGTTTCACGAAAACTACAATGGTGGACAAGACTGCATGTGGACTATCGAGGTCGCAGCTGGAAAAGTTGTCAAAGCGGAACTGATCACCTTCAATCTAGGCCCAGTCTATGGTTGGGCCGATGCCTATGATCCATACTATGGTTGGATCGGGTATCATGAGTCAATCTATGGTTACGCCGAGGTTTATGTACGTCAACAATATTTGTTTTCTGTTTTTATTTAGAACTATTCTATTTTAAACATGGTGTCCAATCTGTATCTCAGTGTTTCTTGGATTTTTTAAACGAAACATTTTCAAAACAAGTTTGTCAAATGATATTTTACTACGAACGCACTTAATAACTTTTGATAAAGTATTTGTATTATGTTTTAGTTTTACGACGGTACTTTAAACAACAACATGCTGTGGTTGGCAGATCCTTTTAGATACCCAGACGTTGTAGTTACTTCACAAACAAAAATGACAATAGTGTTCAACCCATACTACTTACTGAACGATACAGTTTTTCACATCCACTGGTCTGCTGTCCCGTGTAAGTACAATTAATTTAATCAACTGTATTAACAATGATTAAAAACATGGAATTTTTTATTCGTAGAAACGATAACTTCGATAGTATCATTCTAAAACTCAAATAAGTTCAATTTAGAATTATAAGTGTGCAAAACGTAAAGACATTGGTATAAAGCAATTGTGATATTCACGTTTCAATCTGTACATGTAAAGCTACTGGGTGCACAAAATGACATCACATTCAAGTTAAGTGACTAGTTTTTCGACATATTTAAAGTGCATTAAATGTTTTTAGTTTCCGAATACAAAACACATCAAAGCAGTGTTCACTGTGTACTGATTTTAGTGTGTATAGGGTATATGTACATTACGAAGGATGTCCTAATGTTTATGACATGCGGGTATCCATGCCGTTTATAATAATTTAAATTTAGTGCAATATTACTTATTCATTAAGACTACAAAAATATTCATGATAGTCCAAATAAAAAATTAAGAAAGGAGATCTTCACATAATAAATTAATATATTTTAACATTATCTTGTACTTTTACTTATATATAAATAGCTAGGTCTTTCATAACCTTAAATTGACACAACGAACACGTGTTTAATGTTACAAAGATAATTACAGTAGTTGCCATATATGTAAAATGTGGACAATTAGAAATACTGTATAAAACAAGACCAAATAGTATGGACCGAATACCACGATGCGTCTAGGTTAACCATTTTGACGACATTACACTTAAGCTCCTAAACTGTCCTAATTGCGGAACAAATAACGCAAACCAGTATTCTAATTTCTGTTTTACGTCTTGCACGCGCATATAAGAGGGTAAGGTGGGAGTGCAAAATGCCTCTGCACAAATGGCATAAAAAACATAAAACGTACAGTACTAAAGTATGATCAGATATGTTGCCCATTACATACATTTTAACATGATCAGGCGTTTTTAAGCTAATCACATCGTAGCGGGCATTTAACGTCGCAGTTTTGAACGTTTTTCCAAAAGTGAGATAACTCGAAACATTTTAGCATGCTTATTTTTGTATTTTTTTCTGCGTTTTATTCGCTGATGATATATGATCTTTGGAAAGATTCTATAAGACCGCTTTTTTCTTAACACCATTATATCATGTAGCATGTTGGTCCTACAAACGTTACTTGTGTCATACATTTTTTATTCGTGTGATAAAGTTATGGTTACTCAACGACAATGCTATGTTAACACATTTATAAATCCTTTACCTTGAAGTATGTCAGCCGCCACCCGCGATCGCCAACGGAATGTTCACCCTCCAAGGAGGCCCTGATCAGACGTCAGGGGCAGTAGCCGTCTACGAATGTAACCCACACTTCGCTCTCGTCGGCGACCATCTCCACACCTGTGTGGGAGGATCCACGTGGGACGTGACCCCGCCTACATGTTATCGTATTTATATACTTTTACTACACTGTTTGCTTCAATTTGGTTGTCCATTATTTATTTTTTTACTCTGGCACACGCAAAAATCACTGTGTTTTACATTGGCTTCTCAATAATATCAATCATTGTGTCAAAATGCAAACATCCGCATTATCGCGTTAGACCTTTGCAAATGTCTCTTTACTTAACCTTCAAAATAAAAATGAAGCAAATGGTTTTCTGTCTGTGTGCCATAGTTGTGGAAATTTAAAGATTAAACATAATAATACGTAAAACACCGGTGTCCTATTGCGACTATGTTAACAGTAGTGCTGTCATTAATCCGCCATTAAGCGTATTGGTGTTATCGATTTATCGGAAGAAAAATATCATCGATATATCGATATATCAAAATATCAATGCAAATTGGCGGATAATTGACTTTATTTAAATTATGCTTAATATGCACATTCTAGGGATATTTATACACGTGTTTCTCCATATACACTTTTATACATGTTATTAACAGCATTTTACTAAAAGCTTGAAAAGGGATTGTTATTATCCAATATTATACGATATATAAAATTATATTTTCAAATTGTTTATAACTTGTTTTCTACATATGTACTCGTATACATCTTGTGACCAGATTTGTTTGAATTCAACTTTTTAACCATAACTAAGCAGTAAACACTATTCCATGTACGCATTATAAAATATAAGTCATAAATGACTTCATTTGGTTTGGTTTCCTAATGTTTCCCTTCATTACTTTAAAACAGTTAAATAGCTTGATTACTGTTTGCTGATGGGACAAAAGCACGTCTTTATGTTTAACCATCTATTCGAACTCCTTGCATGACTCTATAGTAACAACGACAACAATAGATAATGATGACGTCGACGTTACGCGTCTTAAGTACAATGGCGCGAAAACGTTCTAACAATAGTTTTCACAACAATTACATTGCACACTATCAAAAGTCATTGTGGTCTTAAGGTTAGAGCATCTGACTGCGGTGCATGAGATCGCGGGCTTTAATCACAGGTTTGACACGGATGTTAAGTTTGCTAAATTGTGTTGTTTTTAGTTTACTTTTTATGTATAAACACAGAATTTGTCATTAAAATTGTTTTTCCTTTTGCAATACTAACTTATTTAGTGTAATTAAAAACGGCAAAGTTTGTGACTACTTATCGGGGAATCAAGATGAACATAAAGCACCTGATATGATTTAATGAAACATGCTGAAAATGTGTTCACAATTTAACAATTTTACTTAATAGTGGATACGAACAATATATTAGATATACTGCTATAACTATTAAACAGTCCGACGTTATACTTAGGTACATGCTTCCGCTCTGATGTAAAAGGTTTTACAGTGCTAAGAAATGCACATCAGGGCCCAGATTCATAAAGCACCTAAGATTAAAAAAAATAAGATTTGAAAATCCCATGTTATATTGTGTTTATTTTAAAAACAATTTACGTAGAATTATAGAGATTGGAACTGCAACCTTCCATTCTGTAGCGTTCAAAATAGCCGAACTAATATATAATTGTGTAACTCTGTGGTAGCGCTTATCAATCAGTATCTTCTGATAACTGACCAACTTTAAAAAAATATAATATATAATTCGTAAATGTTTCTCTCTGTGAAAGTGAAGCTGAGAAGTGGATTCTGATAAAATCTGAACTCAAAATGTATTTAAAAGCCCTAATGCACCGTTCCGCAAAATTTCAAACTCCGCCCAATGCGGTAGATTTGCTTTGATCTTATGAAGGAGTCTTTCTTTTGTGTTTTCTAGGTCAGATTGTCACCTGACATATATTTAATCCTAATCTATTGGATTAAAATTGACCATGTACTGTTATAAATGATTATGATTGACAGTTGCGGAACGGTCCATTCTCTTATAATCAATTTCCAACAATTTACTTCAAAAAATGTTTAAATTTCCCTAAACTACCCCCAACTCTTGCCTAAAACAATTTATATATGTTAAAAACAGTTTATCTATCATTAAAACTAAGTTTTCTAACCTAAAAAACAATATACAACAAAAGTTGCAACAAGCGTTCAGTTTTGAAACCCGAACTATATCAATCGTCTCTAGTTTAAGGCAACTGGTGTCCTATCATACACTTTAAAATTGTTATGTACTCTAGTTGTGTTGCAATTCAGTGCCAAAGTTCCTCTTAACTTAAGTTGTTTTTTCCTGAAGTCATTCATGAATATGACCCCAGCTCATGTAAAATATATTACTGTTAATCAATATTTTAATCTCATTCCAGTTAAATGGAGGCTTTCAAAGCAGTCTATGTACAAATTACAACACCTTTTCTCTTAAGACATTCCGTTGACGAAAAACGAGGTGTTTTTATATAAACTCGCGCCGGTATATCGATATTTTAAAGCGTGTATCACTATATCATATATAAAAAGTTGTATCATATATCGATATCGTTCGAATCAATGACATCCCTAGAAATTAAGATGGTTTGACGCAGCTACCACTAGGAGTATCTTACCCCTATATTAGTCAACTATTTTATATACTATACTAGTACAGGTATCTCATTACTGTATGTCAATATCTCACTAACCAGAATGCTTTGGGTTGAAGCCTGTGGTGGCAACTACGTCGGGACATCTGGAACAATAACTTCTCCCAATTTTGGAATATCTAACTACCCAGTGAACACGTACTGCATGTGGACAATCACCGTCCCTACTGATATGTCCATCGAAATGGTCTTTGCCGCATTGGATATTGGTGGCAGCTACTGGTACTGGGACGACTACATTGAGGTACACCATATGCTATTTCTATCAAGATATGGGTGATGCGTGTTTGTTAAAATATTTTTAACAATATATACTGTACCACTTAAGTAAATATCCACTACTTAAATTCTTTAGTTTTTTCTTTAATATAGTTTTATTTATTTATTTGGCAACATCACAAACAGGGTTATTATTATTCGCTGTATTATTCAGTTGTTTTGAATATATGCAATCCAGTTAAAAATAATAAACATTTCTATCATTGTAATTCCATGTAAATTGAAATTAGAACACACTTTGAAGCAAAGTATACTAAAAAGTCGGTATTTGTTTAAGAGTAAACATATGCCTAACTAGGAGACACTAGGTTTCTGCTTTTAATTTTTAGAAAAACAAAATGAGTTTGGTTACTTGCAATCGATTAAAAAAACCTTAAATCATCCACGATTACCATCACGTTTGTGTGTTTTATATAACACACGTTTGGATTAAAGCTATCTGCTAAAACGAACCTTCGATTTCAATTTTTTCGTAATATTGTACATATAATTTTTAATTTGATTGCATATAAAGTGCCATAACGTTACTGCAAATTATAATGAAGAACATTAATTTATCAATTGAATATTGTTTTTATTTGTGTTGACTATGTAATGATGTTGAACATTAACCTAAACAAAGAATTGCATCTTTTATCGCATATATATCTACTTACTGTAAACGCAAAGTTCTGGATGAACGTAATTGCTGCTGAGTTGAAGATTCAAAAACTTAGTATCATTCCTAAAGGATGACAGTTTAGGACTACAAACCAAGTCATTTTTGTCATTTTTGCTCATAAAAACGGATTAAACAAGAGTTAATGCCTTCTGTTTTTATATTAAAAGTGATTAGATGAAATATTAATGCCCTTTTAATATTATTTAGACATATCACAAACATGATCGCTATTTCCATATATATGTTATACACAATTATATTGTTCTCAAAACGAAACAAAAAAACACAGTTTTCAAGGATTCATTTTCTTTGTTACAGTATTTGAATATGAAATGCGATTCCTTATGTTAATGTTTTATGCATGCCTATTGTAATAATATTTTGTATTTGTACTTGATATGTCTAAATGTTACATTCGTAAAATAATAATTAAATATTATTATTATTATTATTATTATTATTAATTTTTAATTATTATTATTATTATTATTATTATTATTATTATTATTATTATTATTATTATTTTATTATTATGATAATTATTATTATTAATTATATTATTATTATTATTATTATTATTATTATTATTATTATTCGGTGAAAACGTTTAGATAAACGTTAAATTCCATGTCAATTAAAAAACTTGAATATGTTTGGCTTAAAATACATATGTTTATCCTTCGAAGTCTAATAAGGTTGTCCTGCTGTAAATAGAATTAATATTTTAGAAATATTTTTCAGTTATTTAATATTATGCTCTTAATTTGTAACATAGTTTAACGACGGTCCTTATTACTACGGCGTGGGTGGTTCATACAATGAAACACAGTACACTTCGTATGAATACGTCCAGATTACTTTTATGTCAAACGACGCTCGTACACATCCGGGGTTTGAGATTCATTGGAGCGCAAAGCAAAGTAAGTACGATATATATTAACCATGTGTTAAAGTTACCGTTTATCCCTAAATGTTTGTCTGAAGCCACAGTCACTTTACAGCGTCTGTGGGTCAACGAGTGTTAACTCTGGTTAACGTCGAAATATCAAATTTATTCCGCATATTTCCGGTGCCTGTTGAACGCTTTTAAACAATTATATTACGAATGTGTTATATTTAAACTTCAAATGTGTCTCTAAAAATACCGACGACATTAGTGTCATCCTGATGTCTAAAATGTGTCGTAAGCGTGAGAATCACTTTCTTGACCATCAAAGTACGTAATGGAACCTACTGTAAACTTGGTAGTCGAATACGTGTGGAATTCTATGTACACGCTTAAACGTAGCAAACGTTAAATTTAAATCTAAATAAGTTAACCAAGTATTGAACACTTTCAGAACGACTCTGAAACGGTACCAACTCTTTTATAAAGCTTAAATTAAGTATAGTAAAATTCAGATAAAAGATAAGTATTTAAGAACATATATTAAATGACTTTGACAAAAATCGTTTTAGTATCACTTCGTTTGAACTGAAAATGGTCAATTCAGGTAATTAACATTAGAACAGTTTTAAAAAGCTTTTATTTGTTGTTGTTTGTTTGATGTGTTTAGTTTATATAATATTTAAAAATAAGTCATCCGTGTAGGCAATAACTTACAGTCAGATGAACACTCGACATCTTTTAGGATGAAGTTCTGTTCTTGTTCTTCTTATTTTATTTTATTAAGCATATTAAGGTGTAACCCAAGTTGTTTAGAAAAGCATTTTGATGTTTAAAGTCAGTCCTCATGTATTAATAAACCATCATATTATTACATTTATTTAGTTTTTGCTTTTCAAAGTAAAATTACCTTAAAGAGAAATTGTATGTTAATAGTGTCATTAATATAAACGCTCTTATCAATACTTTTATCTAATTGCAAATCTGCAATCATAGACAAATTATACACATGCATGAAGATATAAAGCAGCGGGAATTGCATTATGGAACCGAATTCCAATAACGCATTGGTTGTAACAAACAAATACGTACTAAGTCTTTTTTATGTAAATATGTATCGATATTTAAGCTTTTCGGATCCATTTTTGCAATTTTCTTGTTTTCTACTGCAAGGCATCAAAATACAGACAATGCCTCTTCAAGTGCCTTTTTGGACTGGGCGTAGGTTTGAATAAATATTTTTTTTCTTCTGGGTATTTCAAATGTTGCCATGATTTCAGAGTGCGTTGAAAATCCACCACAGCTGGGAAACGGCAGTTTTTGGTTAAACCACGATCATGGATACGGGTCTAGGGCCTATTATCATTGCAACCCGGGTTTCTATCTTAACGGCTCAAAAACAAGCACCTGCATTGGCGGCCCGTGGACACAACCGCTGCATGCTTGCAAGTGTATGTATGACTTTTAATGTATGACTTATTATTGTTGTGTATAAATATATTATTATTCTTCAAAATATTTACATTTTAAATGCATTAATGTTTATGAATAAATACTGAACTGTTACAAAAAACATTTCAGACCTGTTTTAACTTGCAATAAAATTAACTCGGAAAGAGTTACTGTTTTTACACTTTATATCTCTGGGAATAAATTATTTATGTGAACGCAATCATCTAAAAGTTTTGCCAAATTTAAATTCGGGTCAGCTTTGTTATTTATCGGATTAAGTAACTATGCCAAACCCTAATTGAAAAAGTACCTTTTGCATTTCTTTGTAATTTTTACTTTGATTCAAAAATTAAATAAAAAATTACGCAGGCTCGAAATCTTTATCGTTATCAAGTTATAGTCTTTCAAAACATGTACAGCCTCAAAACCCGAACAATTCAATGTTTAGAAAATGTCAAAAAGTCATAAAGTCAACCCATTTAAGTTTGCATAGAAACCATGTATAATAAACAAGGTTTCTGTTATAATTGTATTTGCTGACTATTATTAGTAGTAGTAGTACTAATGAAAACAAAACTTTTTTCATATAAAATTATCACCATTACTTTAAATTGGTAATCATTTAAATTGGGCAACTTATTGTCTTTGAAAAGAATCCTATATGTAAAAAACTTAATGAAGTTAACGCTCTACAAAAACATGCATATTTTATTAAAATGGCACGTAAAGAATGGCGCTATGGCTTCACGAAAACTTGCATATATTTACAATGAAACTCGAAACAAAACCGAACTTCGAAAAACTAGAATCTGCAATTAGATAACACATATTCAAACTAACATTTTTAAATCCCACAAAAGAATATTTGGAAAAGGAAAAAAACAGTATTATGTCTTATCCGTTATCGTAAATTGCGAAGATTTCATATGTCATTACAACGTAATCGGCTATTTATTATTGCACCTAAAATGAGCCATTTTAGGGTTAGATGGGTATGACTATTAAAAAAAATCCAGCGGCGAATCTCGTATTGGATTGCCATGACTAGATAAAGCAATGGATACCATATTCAACTTAATATTCCGTGTGTTACATACAAGGTATAATTGCAAATAAACATAACAACGGATGTACATGGGCATTAAGGCGTACACACATTCAAAATTAATGAGTTATGACCCCTGACTATAAAGCAACTTGGTTTTAACTTAGGTTTACCAACAATTTCAATAATATGTACTATTTTTTAAATAAAACAGTTTAATAAAACCAGCCATGTGATCTACAGTTCCCTCTCCTATATTACGAATTTTAATATATAGAATATTTGTGTTGACAATCTTTACACCTTTCAGAATTTATACATGTTTGTAACACTTTGATGAAAGCTGAATTATTGTTATGCAATTATGGTTTTCTTAATTACAGCATTGATGAATAACTCTTTTAAATGCAAACTAGTAAAAAATGCTTTGTTTAAAGCAAGACTTCTCCTATTTAAAATATATAGACCCCCTCTATGCTGTATATTGATTATTATATTTGTAGACATAAATAAATGTAGTTTCAAAATGTTCAGTTATTGTGGCTTATACAATGTGTAAATTAACTCATTTGGAAAAAATAGATAAGGACTAAATGCATGTGTTTGGCTTACCCGCGATTACTTTCATAATACAAGCTATGATTTCTTTATTAACTACAACAATTTTTAAGATTTTATTCTTCAGATTGTGACAGCCAGAACATATCGCCATCCGGATATTTGTATTCACCCGATTATCCAAATGCATTCCATGGCAATGCTGACTGCAGGCACTACATAGAGGTCCCCGAAACGTTCTTCGTCAAGATAGAAATACATGATTTTAACCTGCCTTGGTCGGCATGGCTGGATGTGAGAACTTAAGTTTAACTTAATTACTCCTTGTATGTTTTGCAATAGTACATAGTTCGTTAGGGCATTTAGTATTTCTTCTCCTTCTTTTTCTTCTTCTTCTTCGTGTTGTTCTTTGCGGAGGAGGGTGTTATTTTCAGCGTAAAGTAAATTAAACAAAACCCTGAACATTTTATGTGTAAATATATGACACTATTTTTCACACTGTTTAAGTTTGTAGTTTAAAGTCTCAAAAATATATAACAACAGTACAGTAGGTGCCGCTAAACGTGATCGTGTCTGCTTTGTATGCCAGTTTTGTACATATAATACTGTTAAAGTAATAAAACTTACAGTGTAAAAACTTGTCCACAGATATATGATGGAGGGAATTACAACAGCCCCTTTTTGGACACGTTTTATCGTACCACTCATTCTGGCTATGTGCTGTCCAGTACCAATCAAATGTACCTCCACTTCATAAGTTACTTTGATGGCTACTACAGTAACTATAATTCCTTCACCGGATATAATGTGTCATACCGCGCCGTCAAAAGTAAGTAGATGCTTATTTTTAAGAATATGTAAATGCCCAAAATCATTTCATTCTGAAACGATGTACAAATCAGTATTGCGATGCATGTTCGCCAAACTTGTATGTGGGCAATATTTCCTAAAGATTGCTTGTGCACAAGTAATTACAACCGTCCATTTCTGAACTTTGTTATAGTTATTGTCCTTTGTGATTTTTCATTCTTTATAGTTTGCTATATCTCAACAACAAAAGCATACATCAACACGAAACTGCATAGGCGGATATGTTTTTTTCTGAGCAAATGTGCATTGCACAATTACAATTACCCTTAAGTTTCAGTTTTTGGAGTTATTTCCCTTTGTTTCTCATTTATATTTCAATTGTATGTTGATTGTATTGCAGCTACTACAAAACACATATAACCATGAAACCTCATGGGTGAATATTTCTTAATATTGAGAAGGGCATTGCTGAAGAACTATTATCGTCCATTTTCTAATGTTAGGGTAATGGCCCTTTTTTCGTACTTACATTTTGCCAAGACCATATCTTTTGCACACTATATAAGGGAGTAATTGCCTTTTGAGCAGGTGAGCGCTATTATGACTGTGGCAAAATCTTATTATTGTTAAACCATTCTTCTTTATGATTGTATACATAAATGTAGGCCAGTGGTGGTGGGTTCGACCGGCAGATTTCTCATTGGGTTTCACAAGTTAATATTGGCTTTCGTAGAGTCGACTCTCTCTCTCTCTCTCTCTCTCTCTCTCTCTCTCTCTCTCTCTCTCTCTCTCTCTCTCTCTCTCTCGTGGAGTTATTCTGTGAGGTTTAAAATTAACTGTCGGATAGATAAGTTGCGGAAGGTTGTCACATTCGGAACGCAATTCCGGGATCTCTTGTGGTCATTTGTCGATCGAACCTCACGCCATTTGTCTATCCAGCTTCAATTTTAAAGTATAAAAGGGGATATCCTCACAAATATGTCTGATTCGCGCCGTGATATATACATGACGTGAAACGAAGTTGAAAGTCATAGTACTAATACTAAATAAGGAATTAAAATATTATAATACTTGTAACCGTAGCTTGTTTAACTTGTGCAAACAAGTATTAACATTTCATAACAATATGTTATTTCTTCGTTTAAGTAAACAACAGGCAACCTCTCTACTGTCAAATATTCGTTGACCGCTTAGTATACTTTCTTTTATAAATATCCGTAGACAAACCTGTATGTTGTATTTAATCATTATTTTATTAAAAAGACTCTCCTGTTACTGACCCAATAAATTTCTCCTATTCACTGTGATTGCATTATAACTGATCCCTGTTGAAAAGCTATTTTATAAGTTACTTATATAAGCTAAATGTATATTCAGTCCATTCAGTGTGTCGCCGTAATCTAATGAATACGTGCTTATGTAGTTTTTAAGATGGCGTAGGTTCAGTCCTCTGCTAGGAGCCAAACATTTTTATTGCATATTAAAATTTAAAAAAGGACAAGTTTTAATTTCTATTTAACATACAATAATTTGAAACAACGTGCTTTTTAATTGAATCTCACACGCAGCAGCTTTTACATCGAGCAACTATTAAAGATAAATTCTATGACAGTCACGCAATATAATAACGCAAAAAATCATGCAAACGGTTTGTTCCGAAAATATAAATTAGTACCTCTTGGAAACACACAAACAGTCCATGCACTATGAGTTACACACGCGTGCTTTTACACTTGTACATATGCATGTCTTTTAGGGCAAGTAATACATTTGACAGAATTAGACAGCATGTACAGCATAATTTTTATAGAAAATCACATGTTTCTTTAAAGTGTGTGAGTTTCCACCCGAAATTGGCAACGGCACGTACACGCAGACACAGGGCAACATTTACGGCTCAGTGTCGACATACGCATGTAACTCCGGCTGGAACCTGAACGGGACGGCAAGGGTGACGTGTTGGGACGGCGGTGTGTGGGTCGGGGACATTCCGAACTGCTTCAGTAAGAAATTCTCAAATCTCTTTTTATGATTTTTTTTAAAATGCGGCTAATTGTTATGTTTAGTTTGGCAATTACTTCACACTTTATAAGTTAAGCAACGCATTGACATGTTTCCTCTTGCGTTAAGTTTGACTCATTTGCTAAAATATTGGGTCCACTTAGTTATTCCTGGGATTGAGCAAACATATCATGTTCAACTTGAGTCGTGTTACGTAAAAGTCATAACAACAGAAAGACTTGTACATATATAAAGTTAACGTGTAATGATTTTTATTCCATTTTACTAGTAAGCATACATTCTTGTACATGCAGTACACTCCACGCGGATTTCCAACTTTCCGCAAAACTCTGAGGAAAATTTAAGCTTTGCGAAGAAACCCGCGGACATTATTTTGTTCATTCACAAAATTCCGCGGAGTTCCGCGGAGTTGATAAAATTCCTCGGAGGAAAACTTAAACAATAGCGATCGCTGAAATTGCGCTGACCGTCAATCTCTATTGGTTTTATTGGTCCGCGGAGGAACTCCGAGGCCGTTATCGCTGTCAATCTTTAAATATACATTAAATTTGTTTTCTGTACGACTGCATAGACAATACAATATCTTTCTAATATAAATGCAAAATGTACATTTATCTGTATACAACGCAACTGCAGATATTTACAAACGGTATTGAGTAAACTTGGTTGAAAGCGGTCTTAAGATATTTAAAGACAAAAATAATTTAATAAATATAATAATTATTATATAAGGATATATCCAAGGTATTACATAACAAAGCAAATATTATAAACTTATAATGAAATATTGGTACCGTTGTAATAGAAGCAAAAAGAAGCAAAAACAAAGAATGATTGAGTGTTGCAAGTGTGTATTCAATTTTCATTTACAAAACAATTCAGAAGTTAACCACTAATTTGCAAGAATCCAAAACAATCAGAACAGAACTGTCGGAATATTAAAATTGCACATGTACGTACACGTAGTTGTACATATTTCGAGGTACATGCATTTGAAAACACATACAGGTAATATCGTAATATTGGTATAGTGACAAGGCATTATAAACATGATAAATGTTCATACAATACTGTACTGTGAATAACAAATGGATTTTGCTGATTTACGAAATGCTACATGTACGTGTACATACTGTTTGTTGTGGAAAGTAAACAAGGTTTCATGCTTAACATAATAACAATATACAGTGTTACTTTTTCATGTGAACCTAAGAGAGAGAGAGAAGGAAAATGACATGAACATTTGTATACATGTAATTGTATATGTCTATTACACTGTTTTAGACTAGAGCACAAAAATTGCCACGCTTAATGCAGTTTAATACTGAAATCATCGATAGCCGCCATTTGTTTTCCTCCGAGTTCCGCGGAGAAAAACCTCCGCAATTCGCGGTGTTTATCTTCTGACGGTCTGTAAAATGTCCGCGGAGGAAAAATTGAGAAAACTCCGAGGAAAACGGACTTTGGAAATACTGGTAAATTCTCAGCGCGGAAGATTTTCCTCGGAGTTTTGCGGAAAGTGGGGAATCCGCTTGGAGTGTACATGTAGTTACAAAATGTTAAACTAGTGTAGCCTAATAAATGTTGTCAAATAATAAACTTATTTTAGAAAGTAAACAAATGAGCAGTGATGTCGTGGTTTGGCTTTCACGCGAAAACTCTCAAAATAAGAACCTTGTGGATTAATTTACTTATGCAACTTTAACCATAATTAATTGTGTTTCCTCAGTTTGTAACAGCGAGAACATATCGCCATTCGGAAATGTATTTTCACCCGAATATCCAAACAATTACACCAGCAATGCGAACTGCAGACAGTATATAGAGGTCCCCACAAACTACTCAGTCAAGCTAGAAATACAGGATTTAATTCTGGAGTCTTCATATGACTTTCTCTATGTAAGAACTTTACTTTGTTTTACACTTACATTGCACATGGTGCCACGCTAATGTTTGTGAGAATATTTGCCTTTAAACCATAGAAACGAATGTCGATTCATGTTCTTTTCTTATTTTGTGCTTTTAAATGTAACTTACTAATTGTTGTTTTTATTGGTTCTTTTTGCAAGGAGACAGGGTATTGTTCGTCATCATAAGTAATTTGGACTCTTAGCAAAAAGACGATTATTTTGTGTATAACATCTGCCGCTATACTTGCACACGGAATAGGATAGAAGTTTAAAGTCATGAATAATGATATATTAAAGTTGGTGGCTCTAAAATTGTTTTATCATCTAATCTGTCATCTTATTTGCAAATTGCATGATAAGATCACACACTATAACAAGAATGTAAGCACATAGCTTATGCCAGTGTGTACTCGAACCCTTGATAAAGAGTAAATACACACTACTAAATCAGTAAATGTAAACACTTCAATCATAGTTTTGCAAACAATACTAAACATGTTTTAATTTACGTTAACGTCTATTTTACACAGTTATCTAAACATGCATATGTATATTCCACTGCTTGTTTAAGGTAATTAGATAATGTATACTTGTTTACAGATTTATGATGGTGGGAACGACAGCTACCCGCTTTTGCACTCTCTTACCGGTACCACTCATCCTGGCTACGTGATATCCAGTACCAATCAAATGTACCTTAACTTCATAAGTGACGCCTTGATTTCCGAGAGAGGATACAATGTGTCATACCGTGCTGTCGAAAGTAAGCAGAGGATTGTTTAAATGATATATTTAAATGCGCAAAAGCATTACAATTGGAAACGTTTTAACAAGCCTTTAAACCATAGAAACGAGTGCAATGTTTTTTAACCTTTCTCTAATGAAGGTGGCTATTCTCAATTACATATAATTAAAATGATTACAAATAATATACCTAGTTCTTCCAAACAATCAACTTCACAGATGCAGACCTATTCGATAGGGCATAATTCACCAAAAATTAACATAAAACGCCTGAATCTACATTCCGCCTCTAGAATTCATTTATTTAATAA
>Ga0224511_10000498_pt1 | contig 19039 bp, 13 predicted proteins | sample SF_May12_sed_USG_2_FD_169988 | JGI IMG/M metagenome (GOLD analysis project Ga0224511, IMG submission 169988) | Sediment microbial communities from San Francisco Bay, California, United States - SF_May12_sed_USGS_8_1 | ecosystem: Environmental > Aquatic > Marine > Sediment | place: USA...
ATCTGCTTTCCTTTTGGGTCCACCGGACTGTGAGTATCATTGCGTGTATGTTGCGGTTGACCCATGTCCTGCACCAGATGCACGACATCGCCCAGAGCCCTAAACGTCGTCGCCCAATAGGCCTTGCGCACTTGTTCGGCTTCCGCCAGATCAATGGGCTCCAGGGCGTCGCCCGTGCCGCTGGGCTTAATTGCCTTGCTGCCATTTTTATCCTGGCCGGTTAAGGCACGGTACATGTATTCCCGGGCATCCTTGATCGAAAAATGATTGCGCCGTGCGGTTTCTGCGTTGTTTTCATTGGCAAAGGCATCTGTGTTCGTTGTGCCCAAGGCCCAGGCCGGGGCGGTGTGTACCGTGCCACCACTGTCGGGGGTGGGTACCCCATTCAATGGAAGATTGTTGACGGGATCAAAGAAGTGGTGAAAGACCCGGAAGAAGGCATCGTACGGGTCGTCATGGGGGTCATCGCCTGCCTTAATCAACCCCGCGATCTCACCCAGATCGTCTTCGCGGATGGCACCGCGGAGGAGCCAGCCCTGTGCTGATAAAGATATCTTAATATTCTCACTCTCAGTGCTGCTAAATACAGGCATATGCTCACGTGAGTAGCTGTTCGCTGTTCGCTCATATATGCTAGACACTGACGAGATATCATAATATTTATTACCAAGATATTCCTGTGCTAGCGTAAGGCCGAGACGATTCATGAGCTCAGCATCCTCCTGCATAACACGATTGAAGGCCTGCTGTGCCATGCGGGAATGTGTATCAATCTCATAGGATGACACACTCATACTGGCAAGGCATAAGGCAATAAAACCTACTAATCTTTCGAGCGTATTCATGCGAACACACTCAATCTATTTGCTGTCATGGTGTATAGTTCTCTTCACGATTCTTACCATCCCTCTTGCTAATATCCTCAGCCCACTTTTCGAAGCCTCTCGCAAATTCCTTTTCCTTTGCTGTTATCGCCAGACTGTTCGCTTCTTCATAAAATGCAGAATATAGTCGATGGAAGTTTTTCTTACTCTTACCAGCACTTGGACATCTTCCTCTATCTAGTAATTTCAACAAACCCTCCAACCTCTCCTCCCGTGTTCCGGTGAAGGGGGTCAAGCGCTTCTCGTGGGGTGTCTCCGGTCCCTGGTAATGGTCATAGCCTGGTTGATAGACAATGACGGCGATTTTGGGATTCATGACCGTTTGCGGGAGGGCAAACCAGAACGGGGTGCGGTATGTTCCGTCTTTGTCGGTGGTGGTGGATTCGACATGGTAGCAGGTGGTTCGAGTTTCGGCGGGCATGGGGACTTGCCCCTGCCAATAGGCCACAACAATCGCCCCTTCAATGGGTTTGCCGGTGGTTTGGTCGATAACTTTTCCTTTGACAGGGCCTCCGGCCATGCCGCAGGCGGTGAGGGTTGATACCAACACCAGCAGTGAGAAGTACGATAACAATGCACGGATCGGTTTAACCATAATGGGTTGCCCTCGGGTTATTGTTAAACACTTGATCACTGGTTGTGCCTAAGGCCCAGGCCGGGGCGGTGTGTACCGTGCCACCACTGTCGGGGGTGGGTACCCCATTCAACGGAAGATTGTTGACGGGATCAAAGAAATGATGAAAGACCCGGAAGAAGGCATCGTACGGGTCGTCATGGGGGTCGCCGCCTATGCTAAATCCTGCGATCTCACCCAGATCGTCTTCGCGGATGGCGCCGCGGAGGAGCCAGCCGGGGAGTGACTGGGGTTTTATTTCCTTATCTACTTCTTCCATTATTCTTTTTTCAAATTTATCTATGCTGCGCTCATATATTAAATTATCCGAGGCGTCATAATATGACGTTCCCAGGTTATTCTGTATAAGTACAATACCAAGACGACTAATTAATTGATCGTCTTCTTGTAATACGCGATCGAAGGCCTTCAGTGTCATGGCACCATGGGTCTCGAGTTCATAAGCCCCTACCTGTCCAATAGACAACCAAATAAATAGCACAAATAAATATAATTCTCTTCTCATTAATCTAAACTCCAATCAATATAAATCTGCTAATTCCATATTGCCTTTCTAGTCTTCCTCCAAAGCAGATTTAGCATACCTATGTAAAACTTTGACAATCTTCTTATCGTTATCTGTAACCGCAAGTTTTACTGCTTCTTCGTATACTGAATTCCTTATAAGATATAGATTTTTATATGTCCCTTTAGCACCTGGGCAACCTGCATGGAGTTTCCTCAGGTATTCCAACCTCTCCTCCCGTGTTCCAGTGAAGGGGGTCAAGCGCTTCTCGTGGGGTGTCTCCGGTCCCTGGTAATGGTCATAGCCTGGTTGATAGACTATGACGGCGATTTTGGGATTCATGACCGTTTGAGGGAGGGCAAACCAGAACGGGGTGCGGTATGTTCCGTCTTTGTCGGTGGTGGTGGATTCGACATGGTAGCAGGTGGTTTGGGTTTCAGCTGGCATGGGGACTTGCCCCTGCCAATAGGCCACAACAATCGCCCCTTCAATGGGTTTGCCGGTGGTTTGGTCGATAACTTTTCCTTTGACAGGGCCTCCGGCCATGCCGCAGGCGGTGAGGGTTAGTGTCAGAATAAGCGACGCAACAATTTTTGTCATCATAGCCCGCGCAGGGCATAGATTACGCACTGAACACCACATCTTTTGCATCGGTTCTCTGTACATCCCCATTGTTCTCCCAAGGGCTATGATTGCATTGATCGCTGTCATTACATCTCCCCGATTCGCCATATGCCATCACTGCCACGAACAAAGTAAACGGTAAAATGGTGATCCTGTCCCGCTTCATTTCGTTTAATTACAAGCTGGGCAACATCCTGGGAAACACCGCCTCCCACCACTTCGCCCAACTGTCCTGCCAATGCCGTAAAATCTATCGACGCATCATTAAAGAACGCCTGAAACTTGTTCTGCATGGTACCTGTTAATAAACTTAATGCGCCTGCCGGATCTCCAGTCTTTAATTTACCTAACATCTGGTTATAGCTATTATGGAAAATTGCACTTGCGCCCATAGCGGATTGCACTACAACAGGATGAGTCAAAACATAATACACTCCGCCGTAACCAGAGGTGTCACGAACTATCACTCTCGCATTATAATTACCAGGCACGGAATAGGTATAAGTAGCACTTGCGCTTGCTATCATCGATCCACTAGAAGATGACTCCCATACAAGAGAAAAATCATAGATAGAGAGGTCATTGGTTCCATCTCCATCCACATCCACTTCAATGTCCCCTATATCAAATAAAGAATCCGTACGATCTATTCTAAATGTTACTTCCGCCGGCGCCACTCCCACATCTGGCGTCACGGTCAGCTTGACTCGATTAAAACCATATGTCGTGACATCAATCGATTGAGTAATCGTGTTACCATTGATGTCTGCTGCCGTGGCTAATAACGTGGTTGACCCTGAAGTATTCACCGGGACATCGGTAACAAAGAACCGGCCATTATTAACTATGCCGGTCACACCGTTCACATTGACGCCGCTATTAACCGGACCCGTTAAAGTGCCCGTCACATTTACCGTTCTCGTACTGACCACTTGACCGTTTGTTGGCGAAGTAATGTTAAATGCCAGGGCCGGTGGCGAGCCATTCACTGAGTATCCTAACCATGGCGTTTGATTCCCAATATCGTCCGTCACCACAACCGACAGCTCGTCACCGGCCTGAACTGACATTATCAACGTGAAACTGCCATCCGCTGCCGCCACCGTCGTAACAACTTCTCCGCTTCTGGCGTTAACGACACTCACATTGGCACCGGCCTCAACCGAACCCGCTGCGCCAGTTACGGATACTTGCCCCGGCACTGAGTCATTAAAGGTAATCAATGACTCGACGGGTCCAGGTGGTGGTGTCGTATCCAGTATGACATTAACAGTGAGTGTGCCGACATTTCCGGCTATGTCTGTTGCAGATAGCAATACAGCATTATTTCCCTCCGTTAACACTACCGGGCCATAAGTAAAGGTGTTGTCAGCCGCCACCGTGACGGCTTGTCCTGCTATCGTTAATGTTGCCGCTTCGTTAATACTTCCAGAGAAGGTAACGTAATTGTTGGTAATAGCACCTTCGACAGGATATGTAACGGTAATGACAGGAGGAATAGAATCATCAAGAACACTACGAGTCACCTGCTTTTCCGGCGAGCCCAGACTCTCTGTAACACCGTCATAGTCTGTAGCATAAATTGTATTCTGGCCTTCTATAAGCAATGCCGGGAGTGAAAAACTACCATCACCGCCGGATATCACGCTTGCCTGAAATGCCCCATTTACATACAGCCTGATCTCTCGATTGGATTTCGCATGCCCCGTTACAGCAATGTTCTGCTGGTAGACATTGCCAGGCAAGTCATCAAGCATGGGCAAATGATATGCCGGACTAAGCAAAAAAGGACTGTAATTTATCAGGCTGGTATATTCGCTAAATATATCATTCCCATTCCACCATGTTGATCCATAAACCGGATTGGTAGTACCCCACCAGTTTTCTGTGGCATCCAGGACAATGGCTGTATTTGACTCATAATTCCACGCAGACAAATCATGATACGTGTTACCATAAAAATCATTGTTATTGATCACTGGCTGCGGGGTAGTTTGGTCAATCCAGGATCCCGTTATACTAATACCGTCGGCATTATTCGCGATGGTATTGTTGGTAATTAAGGGGCTACTCGAAATATTATTTCCTACTATTTCTATCCCATAAAAGCCCGCATAGAATAGATTTTCATTAATCGTTGGCGACGAATCAGAAAGTAATACTCCATTATCCACAACATAAAATCTATTTCGTTTTATTAAAGAAGATGAGTTGATAGTCTCGACACCCTTATCCACATATTTTATTACGTTGTCAAAAATAGCCGGGGAACACCCTGATACATAAATTGCTGTCCCTGACTGCCAGCCAGCATTCGGGTATAGCGGATCAAAATTGGTGAAGTAGTTATTATTAATGGCCCCTGTTGTGCCCGACAGCTTAATTCCATAATCGAACTCGGAAACGAGGCTGTTAGTTATCACGGCGCTGGTTGCATTGACGGCCTCAACTGCTGTGGAGGCCCATTGAATTACCGCATTATCGATTGAAATACTGGCGGAATCCGTGGCATAAATTCCTTTCCACGCACCTCGCGCTAAGTTGGCCGCAGTATTGCCAGAAGTGAATGTTACCGGGTTGCCCGCCGCACCGGCTACCACTAATGATCCCTCTATATACAGTTCTGCATTACTAGCAAAGCGCAGTGTTGCCCCTGCTTCCACGGTCAACGTACTACCTGGCGGCACGATCACTGTTCCGCCAATGTCATAAGATGCTCCAGAAGAAATAGTGAGATCACCTGGGAGTGTGCCACCATTTAAATAATTGCCGATAATCGGATTTCCTACTTCATCAAGAAACGGGAAGAAATTAATATAGGGGTATCCTCCAGTGGCGGAGTCGGTGTAGTCATATAATTTTTGTGCAATCTCCGAAAAGTTAGTGGTGCCCCACCAATTTCCTGTCGCATCAAGATTTGAGTCCGCAGGGTTATAAAAAGAGCTTGCTATATAATTATAATATCCATTCCCATATATGAAATTCCCGTTGACCACTGGGTCTGGATTTCCTCCCGCTGTATTAGTGCCCTCAACCCTGACTCCGTAGGAAGTATTATTCACAATATAATTGCCGCCATTGATTAGCGGCTGAGAACTTGAATACACCACAACTCCATAAGAATTAGCCTGAATGGTGTTACCTTGAATACTGGGTGAAGATGACAATTCTGTACGAATGCCTTCAGTATTATATTGAATGGTATTACCTTGAATGCTTGGCGAGGACGTCTGGCTAATGCGAATACCTATGACACTATATTGGATTATGTTGTTGAGAGCTGTCAGGGTAGACTGCTGCAGATAGATACCGGTTCCTCTTGTGTTACCAGCCGCTCTTTGATTATCAAGGGTATTGTCCTGGATGGTTCCCGCCAGTACATTCGTAACATAAATCCCGACATCATCATAATTCTCAATAATGGTGTTTGTGATACTAAGATTAGACACTCCATTTGCCTCAATGGCTCGAGTGGCATTCTCTATGAACGCGCCATTGATTTGACAGTTGTTGCAACCACTATTGAAACGTATCCCTGGCCAATAACCTGATGTAGGACTTGCAGACGTGAAGGTCACGCGATTATTGGGCGTACCATTGACAATCAGTGCACCATCAACCTGCAACAGAGCATTATTCATAAAACGTAACGTGGTGCCCTGCTCAATGGTTAACGTAGCGTCAGAAGCTACTGTAATACCACCCAACACGTAATACTCTACCCCGGGTTCGAGCACCGTAACACCAGTCAATGTCCCGGAATCAATGTAATACCCGAAATATTCCGTCCCATCGCTATTGTTAAATGGCGTATAATCTATATAAGGCAAAGCACTGTTATCTGTATGGTCATACACCTTTGATGCAATATCTAAAACATTTGTGCTTCCCCAATAGTTGTTGTTGGCGTCGATTATATAATTGTTTGTTGAGGACGATGACGACGAATTGAATATATTAGATATGCTGTTGTTATATATATAATTGTTATTAATCGTCGGCCTTGGGTGACTACTGCTTGAGGAGCCCGGGTTGTTTAAATGTAATCCTCTTGAATTTCCTGTAATCGTGTTACCGTCTGTAATGCTTGGACCACCAATTAATGGCATGGCATTACCGTTTAGATATATTCCTGTATCTGTATTATTTTGTATTATATTCGATTGAACTAAAGGCGATGAGTAGCTAACAGTGATTCCTGTCGCATTATTCTCAATAATATTTCCGTAAATAGCAAACAGGCTACTTGTACCACCGCTAACGGAAACACCTATACTGCAATTCTGTATTTGACTACTAGACAATGCACCCGAAGCAAGGTAGCCAGCGCTTGATGTAATATCGACTCCAGTTGAGTTCTCCCTAGCGGTTATGCTGCTCAATATTACCTGAGCCTCAATCACTTTTATTCCAGTCTTCGCCCACTCTAATACGGCATGATTAACCACGGTATTAATTGCCCCGCGTTTTACTATAACTCCACCCCACAGATTGCTTGTCGGCGTTGCACGTATTGTAGTAAAAGTGACAGGATTAGAAGTGACACCATTGACTTGTAATGTCCCAAATATACTTAACGTCGCATTATCAATAAATTTGAGCAAAGCACCTTGCTCAATATTTAGTGTTATTCCCACCGGTACCGTCACTACACCCGTTACATGATAGGTTTCATCAGCTAATAGTGTTGTATTTTCGCCCAACGGCCCGCCATCAATATAATTTCCAGGTACTGGGTCGCCAATAGAATTTGTTGGCGGTCCAAATGCAACGACTGGCAGATCTGCGGTATCTGAATAATCGTATATCCAGGAAGCAATATTTAATGTGTTAATATTTCCCCAATAGTTGTTACGTGCGTTTAAGGTTACGTTCGCACCATTATTAAATTGGGTTGTGTAGTAGTTATAACGATTGCCAGTGCCGTTACTGTAAATGGAATTATTATTCACTACGGGATACGAGTTGCCCGCGTAACCCGACACATAGATTCCGTATTGGCTATTGCCTGAAATCACGTTTCCATTATTCACTACTGGATTAGAGTTACCGTAAATCCATAACCCAGTATTATTTCCTTGGATAATATTGCCCTGCACTAAAGGAGAATGTTTCCGCATTTCGATGCCATTTGAGCATTTTGTAAGGGTATTTCCGGTCACCATGACCTGCCCTACCAGCGGGTTTGCACTTGTATTGTAGAGATTTATACAACGTCCTGTCTTGTTTGTGTTATCGATCAGGTTACCGTCAACCAGACCGGACGTCTCTCCCGAAAAATAGATACCGTTGCTGCTAAATTCAGTAATCGAACTATTTGAAATAGTCACATTCTGCGCGCTGTTCACTTGAATGCCGTTTTGTGCCCACGTGATGTTTGCATTATCAATCACCACATTGCTCGCAGTGCTGTTGATGACCACGCCAACCCACTCTCCGCGGGCAAGCGCGGCGTTGGAAGTTAGTACAACAGGGCTAGCAGACGACCCATTGACGATCAGCGTCCCATTCACATCCAGTTTGTTGTTTTTGTTAAAACGGATCTCCACCCCGGGCTGCAGCGTAAGTGTCGCTCCCTGCGCTATCGTGAGGTGACTGGCGATTGTATAGGGCGTGGGTGTATTACCGGCAGTCCAAACCGTGTCGGTGGCGATAACCGTACCCGCTTGGTTGCGGGGAATGTTATTAATGTACTCCACACTCAGGGTATTGGAGGGCACGCTGACCTCCCCCGCCTGGACGGCGGTAGTGTAGAGCGTATTGATGCCGTCATCCAATACCGCGCTGAAGCTAAAACTCCCGTCTGATGCATTAGCCGTTACGGTGTTTTGCAGCGTGCCGTTGACATAAAGAGTGACGGTATCCCCAGGGGCGGCGCTACCTGTAATGAGTTGGGGGTTAAAATTGGTGGGGCTGGTGACCACATCAAGCACAGGCGCGTCGGGGCCAACCACAATATCGGGTAACGGTGGGATGGCGCCAATGAGCGCCCGCTGCAAAATCAGGACATCGGCGGCATTAAGAATACCGTCGGGTGCACCGAGTGGCGCGACATCGGCGACCAATAGTTCCTGGGCGGTGGGCGTTAGGTCACCCGTGGCAAACCGCATGAGGACGACCAAATCGCCGGCATTTAATACGCCATCGGGGGCACCGTAAGGGGCGATATCACCGGCAACATAAGTCACGGCATAGCTAGGTTTTGGAATAAAAAAGAGACACAGCACGAAGGCTAGCGCCAATAGCTGCACTAAATAGTTCTTGTTGTTGTATCTCCCGCTCCCCCTGGACATCTTCCATGCACTCCTCGCTTCCAAACTTCCCTAGCACTACCTTATTATTATAAAGCCCTATTCTATTAAGGCATTAAGCCAAATTTCTGACTTTAGCTCAATATAAAAATTATTTGAGTGGCGAAACAATGGGTTTAATGCAGGTACTCACCCCTACTAACGCTTTAACCAGAACCAAGCTGCTGTTTATATAACAGGATTTACTAATATATCTAAAAAATCAAAGGGGGCTTACACCCCCTTTAGTATTACTCATTACCAAACTAAATACCGCATTAGTTAACCCGCGGATCCAGTTCACCACTGGCATAACGCTTGAACATTTCTTCCAGAGAAACAACTTTGATCTTGGAGGCCATACCGGCGCAGCCAAAGGCTTCGTAGCGGGCCTTGCAGATTCCGGACATGGCCTTGGTGGCTTCTTTCAGGAATTTGCGTGGGTCGAAGTTGGAAGGATTTTCCTTCAGGTGACGACGGATGGCGCCGGTGGAGGCCATGCGCAGATCGGTGTCGATATTGACTTTACGCACACCGTACTTGATGCCTTCCACGATTTCCTCTACGGGTACGCCGTAGGTGGAACCCATGTCTCCGCCGTATTCATTAATGATCTTTAGCCATTCCTGCGGTACGGAGCTGGAACCGTGCATCACCAGATGGGTATCGGGAATACGGGCATGAATTTCTTTCACTCGGTTAATGGCAAGAATGTCGCCTGTCGGTGGACGTGGTAACTTGTATGCACCATGCGATGTACCGATGGCAATGGCCAGTGCATCCACCTTGGTTTTCTTGACGAAGTCAGCCGCTTCTTCCGGGTCGGTCAGCATCTGGTCATGAGACAACTTACCCTCTGCACCGACGCCGTCTTCTTCCCCGGCTTCACCGGTTTCCAAAGAACCCAGACAACCCAGTTCACCTTCTACAGAAACACCACCGGCATGAGCGATGTCCACCACTTTGCGAGTCACTTCCACATTGTAATCATAAGAAGAAGGTGTCTTGGCATCTTCCATTAAAGAACCGTCCATCATGACGGAGCTGAATCCGCTCTGAATGGAGCGCAAGCAGACGTCAGGCGAAGAACCATGATCCTGGTGCATGACAATAGGAATATGGGGATATTGCTCAATGGCGGCAATGATCAAGTGACGCAGAAACGGCTCACCGGCATAACTGCGGGCACCGGCGGAACCCTGCATGATCACAGGACTGTCACAGGCATCGGCCGCCTGCATAATGGCGTGAACCTGTTCCATATTGTTGACGTTAAATGCCGGCAGGCCGTAACCGTGCTCTGCGGCATGATCCAAAAGTTGGCGCATGGAAACTAAGGGCATCTCTACCTCCTGAAAATGTTGGCTCGTAAATTAATAAACTTTTCTAAAACAATCTAGTGGCTATGCAAGTCACCCACCTGGACAATCTTCATGGTATTTGTGCCGCCTGGCTTGGCCAATGGCTCGCCGATGGTTAACACCACAATATCACCGTTGCGCACTGCCCCGCGACGGCGCAATTCATCAACCGCTTCCTGCATTACCGCTGCCGGATCATTGGAAGTCAACATAAAGCTGACCGGGTAAACCCCTCGGAAGAGAGTGACTTTTCTACGGGTTTCCGCATGAGGCGTCAAGGCATAGATAGGTACACCCGAGCTGATACGCGACATCCATTTGGCCGTTGATCCGGATTCTGTCAGCGAGGCGATAGCCTTAACCGGCAGGTGATTGGCGGAATACATGGTTGCCATGGCAATAGCTTCATCAATTTTTTCAAAGCCGACATCCATCCGGTGGGCGGAATGTGTCACTTCCCGGGTCTGTTCGGCAACGCGACATACCCGATCCATAGCCGACACCGCTGCCACCGCATGCTTACCTGCCGCAGTTTCGGCAGACAACATGACGGCATCGGTACCGTCAATCACAGCATTGGCAACGTCGGACACTTCGGCGCGTGTCGGGATGGCGTTTTCAATCATGGACTCCATCATTTGCGTGGCCGTAATGACTACCTTGTTCATGCTGCGCGCCATTTTGATCAGGCGTTTTTGAATAGGTGGGACTGCGGCATCGCCGATTTCCACGCCAAGGTCGCCACGGGCAATCATAATGACATCCGATGCGGCAATGATGCTCTCAATATTCTGGATAGCATCGGCGCGCTCGATTTTGGAAACGATGCCACCGTGGCCTCCGGCAGCACGTAATAGCTCTCTTGCCTCATTAACATCATCAGCGTCACAAGGAAATGAAATCGCCAGATAGTCAGCACGAATTTCTGCGGCGATTTTTATATGCTCCTTGTCCTTGTCAGTAAGGGCCTTGGCAGACAAGCCACCACCCTGGCGATTAATGCCTTTACTGTCCGACAACTCGCCGCCGACAACCACGCGGCATATCACCTGACTGCCATCAACCTGGTCCACCCACAAAACGAGTCGGCCATCATCCAATAACAGCGTGACACCACGCTCAACATCCTGGGCCAGCGGTCGGTAGGTAACACCTACCCGCTCCTGATTACCTTCTGTCAGCGAATAATCGACATCGAGAATAAAGGTATCGCCTTCAGCCAGAGTGATTTTCTTATTTTTGAATTTGCCAATACGGATCTTGGGGCCTTGCAGATCCACCAGCACACCCACTTCACGGCCGTGAGCCTTGGCGCGATCGCGCGCTGCTTCGGCACGCTGCTTGTGCACCTCCGTCTTGTCATGAGAAAAATTAAGACGTACCACATCAACGCCCGCCTCGATGATTTTATCGAGCACTTTTGGGTCATCCGTTGCCGGACCCAGTGTTGCCACAATCTTGGTGCGTCTTAACATGTTTTTTATCAACTCTTGACTGTAAATGTCGGGTTCGACCTTCTCTTTAATTTTTTGCACGTTGTTCAAGAATTTCTACAGCGGGTAACTTCTTGCCCTCCAGGAACTCCAGAAATGCGCCGCCGCCAGTCGAGATATAGGATATCTTGTTTGCAATCTTGTATTTGTCCACTGCCGCCAAAGTATCGCCGCCACCTGCTATAGAGAACGCCGGGCTATCGGCAATGGCCTTGGCAATCGTCTTGGTGCCTTCACCGAATTGATCGAACTCAAACACGCCTACCGGCCCGTTCCAGACGATTGTGCCGGCCTTCATAAGTATTTCCGCCAGTTGCGCTGCGGATTCCGGACCGATATCAAAAATCATGTCATCGTCCGCAACCTCGGACGCCTTCTTTAGTGTGGCTTCCGCTGTTTCAGAAAATTCCTTGCCGCAAACAACATCCACCGGGACAGGAATGTCTCCGCCGCGCGCCTTGGCCTGCTCCGTCAGTTTTTTGGCAGTCTCCACCAGATCCGGCTCGTACAGAGACTTGCCGACATTGTGGCCGGCCGCAGCAATAAAGGTATTGGCGATGCCACCACCCACAATTAACTGGTCCACTACCTTGGACAACGATTCCAGCACTGTCAGCTTGGTCGACACCTTCGAGCCACCGACAATAGCAACCATGGGCCGGGCAGGATTCAACAATGCCTGAGTAAGCGCATCCAGTTCAGCCGCCAACAACGGACCGGCGCAAGCAACCGGCGCATACTTGGCGACACCATGGGTAGATGCCTGCGCCCGGTGGGCTGTACCAAAGGCGTCCATGACATAGATATCGCACAATGCTGCCATCTTTTTAGACAGCTCATCGTCATTCTTTTTCTCGCCCTTGTTGAAGCGCACGTTTTCACACAACACAACATCACCGTCGTGCATTTCACCGACGCCATTTAACCAGTCCTTAACAATACGAACATCCCGGCCCAGCAGGGCAGACATATGGTCGCCAACCGGTATCATGGAATACTGTTCGTCATACTCACCTTCTGTAGGACGGCCAAGGTGAGACATCACCATAACTTTGGCACCGGCTTTCATGGCGCGCTCGATAGTGGGCAGGCTGGCCAGAATACGCTTGTCACTGGTTACTCTGCCGTCCTTGATAGGGACATTCAAATCCTGGCGAATAAGCACACGCTTACCCGCAAGTTTGAGATCGGTCATCTTTATTACTGACATTGATTAACTCCCAATAAGTAGATGTTTCAAAAAATTTTGGTAATCAGTCATTAACAAAATTCTCTGGTGCCAGACGCGTACAAGGCAGGCCAAACCATTGAGGTCGTGACCCGCCCCACGCCATACTGTGCGGGCTGCCGTATAAAACCGTTAGCCCGCACTGTAAACCCTGATTACTTGGACATCACCCGGATCATTTCCAGTACCTTGGAAGAATAACCCCATTCGTTATCGTACCAGGATACGAGTTTGACGAAGGTGCCATCCAGAGCAATACCGGCTTCCGCATCAAAGGTGGACGTACAGGCCTCGCCACGGAAATCAGTGGAAACCACCTTGTCTTCGGTATAACCCAGCACACCCTTCATCGGACCTTCCGAGGCCTTCTTCATGGCGGCACAAATATCCTTGTAGCTGGCTTCCTTGTTCAGCTCCACAGTCAGATCCACCACGGATACGTCAGAGGTCGGCACACGGAATGCCATACCAGTCAGTTTGCCGTTCAGCTCAGGCAACACCTTGCCTACCGCCTTGGCTGCGCCAGTGGAAGAAGGAATAATGTTTTCCAGAATACCACGGCCACCGCGCCAGTCTTTCATGGAGGGCCCATCAACGGTTTTCTGGGTAGCAGTAGCTGCATGCACTGTCGTCATCAGACCGCGCTTGATACCAAAGTTATCGTTAATCACTTTGGCCAACGGTGCCAGGCAGTTAGTGGTGCAAGATGCATTAGAGACAATGGTCTGACCGGAGTAAGACGCGTCATTCACACCATAAACAAACATAGGAGTATCATCCTTTGAAGGTGCAGACATAATGACCTTCTTGGCGCCCGCATCAATATGCTTCTGGCCGGTTTCCTTGGTCAGGAATAAGCCGGTGGACTCTACAACGATATCAGCGCCCACTTCGTTCCACTTCAGCTGTGCCGGATCTCTCTCAGCAGTCAGGCGGATTTTCTTGCCATTGACCACCAGAGTATTGCCCTCAACAGACACGGTTCCCTTAAAACGGCCGTGCACGGAATCGTGCATTAACATGTACGCCAGATAATCCGGCTCCAGCAGATCGTTAATCCCTACAATTTCAATATCAGAGAAGTTCTGCACCGCAGCGCGGAACACCATTCTTCCAATACGGCCAAAACCATTGATGCCGACTTTAATTGCCATAGTTTTTCTCCAGATCTAGTTAATTTAATATTTAAATGAAAAATAAAAAATCTTTCAGCCCGCAAATACCGGTAAACCAGAACCGGCCCCGGGAATCGGGGCCGGATTGTTATTTAGGTGACGGTATGATGAGTGTGGCGGTTTAACCCAGCACTTCTTCAACGGCTTTCACCACGCTTTCCACGGTAAAGCCAAAGTGCTTGAACAATTCACCTGCGGGCGCAGACTCGCCAAAGCGGTCAATACCAATAACCCTCCCATTCAAGCCAACATACTTGGCCCAGAAACCGGTGACACCGGCTTCCACTGCTACACGGGCCGTGACACTGGAGGGCAACACCGATTCACGGTAAGCCTGATCCTGGGCGTCAAACACGTTAGTCGAAGGCATGGAAACCACGCGAATCTTCTTGCCGGACAATGACTCTGCTGCCTTCATGGCCAGATCCACCTCGGAACCCGTGGCAATAATGATGGCGTCAGGTGTGCCGCTGCAATCCTTGATGATGTACCCGCCGCGGGCGATATCAGCAATCTGTTTATCGCTACGTACCTGGTGGGGTAGGTTCTGGCGCGAGAAAATCAGCGAACTTGGGCCGGTCTTGTGCTCAACCGCTTGTTTCCAGGCAACGGCGGATTCCACTGCATCACAGGGACGCCATACCATCATATTGGGAATCATGCGCAAGGTCGCGGTTTGCTCGATAGGCTGGTGAGTAGGACCGTCTTCGCCCAGGCCAATTGAGTCATGGGTGTAAACGAAAATACTCTGGATCTTCATTAATGCCGCCATGCGCAAGGCATTACGGGCATACTCGGAAAACATCAGGAAGGTAGCGCCGTAAGGAATAAAACCACCGTGCAGGGCAACGCCATTCATGATAGCGGACATGCCAAATTCACGAACACCATAATAAACATAGTTACCGTCAGAAACGGTATTGCTTAATCCCTTGGAACCGGACCAGATAGTGAGATTGGAGCCTGCCAGGTCGGCAGAACCGCCCAGGAATTCCGGCAATAACGGGCCAAAACCGTTCAAGGAATTCTGTGACGCCTTACGGCTGGCAATGGTTTCTGCCTTGGCATTCACAGCATTCACAAATTCCATGGACTTGGCCTTCCAGTCTGACGGCAGTTCACCGCGCATGCGGCGCTCAAACTCAGCAGCCAATTTTGGATGGGCCTTCTTGTAGGCGGCAAACTTGTCATTCCAGGCTTTCTCGGCTTCTGCGCCTTTTTTCTTGGCGTCCCAACCGGCATATACCTCGGAAGGAATAACAAAAGGCTCGTGGTTCCAGTTCAGATTTTCGCGGGCAGCCTTGATTTCATCTTTACCCAGCGGTGCGCCATGACAATCATGGCTTCCACATAAATTAGGCGCGCCATAGCCAATGACTGTTTTGCAACATATCAGCGAAGGCTTATCGTTAACGGAACGGGCTTCCCGAACAGCTTTATCAATAGCCTTGGGATCATGGCCATCCACGTCACGTACCACATGCCAGCCATAGGCTTCAAAACGGCCCGGAGTATTATCGGTAAACCAGCCTTCCACGTGACCGTCAATGGAAATGCCATTGTCGTCCCAAAACGCAATTAACTTGCCCAGACCCAAAGTGCCGGCAAGAGAACATGCCTCATGCGAGATGCCTTCCATCAAACAGCCATCACCCATAAAGACATAGGTATAGTGATCAATAATATGATGCCCATCCTGATTAAACTGACCGGCAAGAGTTTTTTCCGCAATAGCCATACCCACGGCATTAGTAATACCCTGACCCAGTGGACCGGTGGTGGTTTCCACGCCAGGCGCATAACCGTATTCGGGGTGTCCCGGTGTCTTGGAATGCAGCTGACGGAAGTTCTTCAGTTCTTCCATTGGCAGGTTGTAACCGGTGAGATGCAGCAGAGAATAAATCAGCATGGAACCGTGGCCATTGGACAAAACAAAACGGTCACGATCAAACCATTCGGGATTGGCCGGATTGTGTTTTAAATGATCATTCCACAACACCTCGGCGATATCGGCCATGCCCATGGGTGCACCGGGATGACCCGAATTGGCTTGCTGCACCGCATCCATACTCAAGGCACGAATAGCGTTTGCTAGAACACGACGACCTGGTACTGCGTCTTCGGCTTTTGCTGACATGAAATTACCCTCTCAAAAAATTATTAAAACTTGCGCTTGTTACGGATGCCCGCCAGACGATTCAGTTGTTGAATTCAGTTTCCGGCACGCCACCCCTTCATGACAGACATTACCCCTGATCTGTCACCAACTATCGGTTTCGCTCGCCCCCAATGGCAAAGGGGCGCTATGCTAATGCTTTATTGCTGATAAATAAAGAAACACGCCCTGTCGATGGCAGCCATCGAGGGTTCCGGGGCACCAAAAAATAGGGGCGTATTCTCCCTCAGCGTCCTGATTAGGGCAATAGGCTGGAAATATTGCGATTTTTTCCGCTGCCAGAGTTACCTATAAAAAATCTCTGGGTTGGCATAAGCACATGAAAGTTTCGTTATTTTCTCGCCACGTAATTGCCCGGCGTTTTTTGGCGCTTTCAACAATTTCAGCCCGTTTCCGGGTATCCGCCCTGACTCCTTTGTATTTCCACTCTTTTCTGGCACGAATCCTGCACCCCTCAAGGAGAACAACGATACAGACACGGAAACTATATATTATTAAATAACAATGAGTTATCTAATACCAATGCGGGCTAACAATAAAATAGAGCGGCGCCAAGGGGTCATTGCCCGCTTTGCGCTAGCGTTATGGGTATTGGGCACTACCAGCCTATGCTTTGCGGATCCTGATCCCTTGGAGCTGGCCGTTCATCCAGTAATGTCGGAAGAAGATACGCTCCAGCGCTACCAGCCTCTGGCCGACTACCTGAGCCAGAAAATTGGCAGGCAGGTCGTTCTGCGTACCACCCCTAGTTTTTTTCCTATTGGAACAGCATACGTAAACCCGATAGTTATGATTTGATACTGGATGCGGCCCATTTTACTGACTACCGCGCCCAGAAATTTGGCTATGACATTTTGGCAAAAATGCCGGATTCGATTAGCTACAGCCTAATAATAAAGGAAAACGGGGACATTCATGGCCTCGATGACCTGGTAGGACAGACCGTCGCCACCCTTGGCGCCCCCAGCCTCGGCGCCACGCGCCTGGCAGCCATATTTGCCAACCCAGCTCGTCAGCCGATCATCACCAATGTTGCCACTACCGATGAAGCGATAGAAAAATTAACTCAGGGGAAAATTCACGCGGCTTTCCTGCCAAGCACTGACATTATTCGAGCCTGGTCACGACTGGCCAATGTCAGGGTGATCGTTACAACTGAACCCATCCCGGAGGCAGCAATTTCGGCTTCACCCCGTCTTGAACTGTCGATCCGAAAAGCCATTCAGATTGCTTTATTGCATGCAGCAAAAACGGATGATGGCAGAGATATGTTGGCACAATTGAGTATCACAGGATTTTCTCCCGCTACCTCTCAACTGTATGCCGGCTATTCCAACGCTTTAAAACAATATTGGGGATATTAGAAAAGCGTAAGAGAATGGCTAAGCTGTGGGGTAAAATGCCTGCTTCAGGGCTTCCATATTAGGTATACCGACTACCCGACCACGAATATTCAGTCCCGAGGCAATATACTGGGAATCCCGAGGCGACTTCGCCGCCATTTCGCTGGTCATGGCAATATTGTGAGGCTGCGGTTCTGATGTCGATAACACCCCGAAAAACTCGAAAGCCTGACGACCGGGAATAGGAAAAAAGATCAGCACCTTCGATTTTGGTCCAATCCAAGGCTCGGCATCACCTAATAAAGTTTCAAAGGAGATCACGGGTACTGCGCGGCTACGCCATGCTATTACCCCCAAACACCATTTGGGCATTTGTGGTACCCGTGTAAAGTCCCTGACATTCACCACCTCAGCAACCGACGCGCTGGGTACCAACAACTGAACACTGGTGGTCGGAATTTCAAGCACATGAATGGGGATACCTGTGGGTTGCTGTTTCGCCATCAGCGATTTCCCAACATTTGCAAATAAGCGCCAAGTTTGGCGGGATCCAGAACCAGGTTAATTTCGCCCTCGTTAATCCAGGCCGAACTGATTAAATGCCCGACCCCGGGAATCCAGTCGCCCAATGGGGTAAAAGGTTCAGGTATGATTTCTTCATCCGCCAGCAGTTGAATTTCTTCTGCCGCTAGTCCTACCGGTCGCGGAGCACCTTGTACAAACACTACACGCTGCCAATTGCCGTTGCTGGCTAAACGTAACTCACTGTCCAAAGCATAAGCAGGCCAGTCTCCCCCTTTATCGGCACGCCAGGCAACAGCGATGTCTCCCTCTTTTTTCGGACCGAGCGAGGCACGTTTTTCAATCGCCAGACTGGCGGCGCCATGCAATAAAAAACTGGCATCGCCGATACGGATACTAAGATATTGATGCTGTGCCATCGGTCAATTTAAATCCGGTATTGTTATATTTTGAAGGAATGAGTCCTGACTCGACCGCATCATTCGTCAAGTGTCAACATCCTGTCTATATTCGCAAACAGCTCATCTTCCTGGTAAGGCTTACTCATGTAAACGTTCACTCCCAGGCTCATGGCCTTATCCCTGTGTTTGGCGCCGGCACGTGATGTAATCATAATAATAGGAATGTGTTTTAGCCTGGATTCGGACCGCACCCGGGCCGTCAATTCATAACCGTCCATGCGCGGCATTTCAATGTCCACCAGCATGACATCCGGAATACGTTCGCGCAACTGCTCTACGGCATCGAGGCCGTCTTTCGCCGTCAACACCTCCATGCCGCGTTTCTGCAAATGCCGGCTGGTTA
>Ga0224511_10000499_pt1 | contig 19038 bp, 3 predicted proteins | sample SF_May12_sed_USG_2_FD_169988 | JGI IMG/M metagenome (GOLD analysis project Ga0224511, IMG submission 169988) | Sediment microbial communities from San Francisco Bay, California, United States - SF_May12_sed_USGS_8_1 | ecosystem: Environmental > Aquatic > Marine > Sediment | place: USA...
CCTTGTTTCTATGACGTAATAACGCGCACCTTGTTTAAATTTGAAAAAAGAAAGCCTTTTGGAACAACAGGCGGTATGAAAACAATAACAAACAAGATGGCCGCCCTTACCCCTTAGTTTAAGATATATAAACACGATCTGACCAATCTGAACAACGGTGATAGGAAAGAACCGTGAAGCATGTTTGTGCAGTTTTGTGAAATCGAGTTAACGGCTTTAGGAAAGACGAAGTTCAAGTAAAAACGTTGACGTCAAACGCGCGATGACGGACACTGCACCGATCCGCAAACAATATAATTTTTATTATAATCCTCGCTTTCTGGCTTGTGTTGTTACATGTATTGTAATAAATTAATCACAAACAAGAAGTTAGCTTTACATTGTATTAAGTAGATCAGAGTATTACCTTAAAGCCATAGCCTCAATCCTATGAACTAACATGGATAATGTTACAATTGATCAAGATCAAGAGAAAGTTTAATTTACGGTTAAAAATCTGTAACTGAGCACTTGTGAGAATGGCAATGACAATTTGGTTACAAAATATAACAAAGACAAAATAACACATGGTGACAGTTATTCTTGTGCGAGGTCAAACGTAGAGATAGAAACTTATCGGTTACAAAATGTTACTGTCATCGATAACTGTCAAGTTGGATAACATACGTATTTAGGTAGATTTTGAATATGTGGAAAACGTCATTAAAGATAAGAAACAAATATATTAACAAGCGTCTGTTTTAAACTTCAAACTACACTGAAAAACAACAAATACAATATTTTCTTTTGAAAATCATCATTAAGCAAAACTTCCTTTCCTCTTTGCAGAGAATTGCATACATTGTATCTTTTAAATAATACATAGATATTCTACTTCAAATGGCATGATTGTGTAATATTGATAATAAAGCAGACAGTATATATTTTGGAATAATTAACCAAATTGTGTAAATTGCTTTTGAATTTAATGTTGTGCACATATTATTTTAAAAGAACTGACGAAAATATGCATAGGATTAATAAGGAATAGCAAACATAATAATTAAACACAGAATACAATAAATGATATAGAAACATATATAAATATAAAAGTATAGACACACGAATTGATGTCTCAAGTGTTAGACAATATTCATTTATACTAACGAGGGATAACAACGCTCTCTTGTTGTTAGTATATTAATTGTTTACTTAAATATTTACAACACAATACATTATATTACACTAAATATGTATATAGGGAATATTATGTTAATGTGTAATAAAGCTTAAGTTTATCCTGCGAGGCTCAGCAAATCTGAAAGCACGAGGCTTGCCGAATAGTAAGTTTAGTTTTGGGTTCTTCTGAAGTTATATAAAGCCAACGAAGTAGACAGAGTATCATATCAGTACTTGGCAGTCTACTGACGTTCTGACAAAGTTTTGCGGCAAGTTGCAAAATACTTTAAGTTTCATGGTGTCACTTTGTGTCATCGATAACAACATTTCGTAGCCGAAGAGGACGAATTGGACTGTGATTGTCTGCACAAGGACTTCGACGACCAGCGGGTTGGTATCATATTGCCAGTGTCCGATTGTAAGGAGAGAGAGCTACAACCCAAGCATTAATGACTTTTGCTAATATGAAGTGATGTGATGCAAGATGCCAGTGCCGTGTCTTTATTATTTGTTTAAGCGGTGTCCTTGTATCCGTTTAGTGTAAGACATTTTAGCTTGGATCGGTGTTAACCATATATTTCAGTTACATTTTGTTGTTCGTCGTGAAGGTTAATTCGTTAGCCAACCTATGCGAGCCGATGTCTAAGTTGATCCTATTTGGTGTATTTTTCTTGGCGATAAACAGAAGTGGTCAGAAGTCGCCCCGTTCTACATCATTATGTAGTCATATCTTTCTGGTCCTCAGGGATCATGGAGTGTACATGTATGTTGTTTACATTTGAAAATGGAGTTCCGCTCATGCGCTAGGGGGCGTCAGTGGTGTGGCATCATTCATTAGTACTGATTAATAGCTTCAATAAAACCGAGGCTGCTGTTTCCTCGTGCAGGCTATGCTTCCTGATGGCTTTCTCTTTAATCAGTTTAATATTATTTACTACAGCTGGTGTTTAGTGCCTGTGTGGCGGCTGTAAAAAGGCGCCCCGTACTACATCATTGTGTAGACTTATTGTTCTGGTCCTCAGGGATCATGGAGTGTACATGTATGTTGTTTATATTTGAAAATGGAGTTCCGCTCATGCGCTAGGGGGCGTCAGTGGTGTGACATCATTCATTACTACTGATGAACAGCTTCAATAAAACCGAGGCTGCTGTTTCCTCGTGCTGGCTATGCTTCCTGAAGGCTTTCCCTTTCATCAGTTTAATACAGAGAACATTTTAGCTTTGGATTGTCGATTTGGGAATAATGTCCACTTTGCAGCGGACACGGTGTGTCTGATCATAAAGGATTCCTGCATTTTGTTAAGTACTGCCAGTGGATAGCTCAATGACTTGTGCATTTTAAAATTAGTCAATTGCTCTCATTTCTGTTAATAATACGCCTGTTTTCAAGCCTTGTCATACGTTAGATGATTGTATCAATATGTTAATACTTTTAGACGTATAATATGAGCGATTACAAGATTTAGGTCTTGACTAAAGCCACCGAAATACCAATTGTGTTCAATTCTTTTTGAGGTCATTTTCGTTTTAAAATCTCTTCAAGTGATATTTTATTTTTACAGTATTGGAATCAGTCCAAACCTGTTTGAAGAGTAATCATTACTTTTAACAGTCCCGTGGCTTAAAACAGCATTGACTCATGGCAACACGCGTCATGATATTTTCACACTATCGTGTAAATCTGGATTTCTGAAGTGTACATTGATGCAACCAAGATGTATTTCTCCTTAAAGCATTTGCTCAGAGACCAAGGTAATATGATCCCATCTTTCTGCCCCAGTATGCTAGACATATCTCCGGTACTGGGTCGCAGCAGAACGATGCTTTGGGCTTTCCTGCTACAGACTAACAGCTGATTCTTGCTGGCCGCAGTGATCCCACGTGGGTACCGCAATAGCGGGCTGTTAAATATCTGGAGCACGTTGAGACGGCCGTCCAGCTTGGTCACGATGTTTGTTTTGCAATCAGACACGAATATGAAGCCGTCATCGGTTGTTGTGAGGCAGTCGGGATACTGAAAGTGCTCGGCTGTCCCCGGATTACAGAACTGGTCAATGACTCTTCCCTCCGTCGATATCACTTCTAGCCACGGATAACTGTTGTAAGACACGACGAGATGGTCGCCGCGTGATGTGATTCCATACACACACTCAGCAACATCCAACACTCCTTCCATTGTGATTTTGGCGTCCTTTAACTGAAGCATCCAGGCGTTTGTCTGCTCCAACATAATCAAGAATGCCTTCCCGCCTTCAAACATACGGAGAACTCTTTCAAACGCACGCAGCAGATGTTCGTACGACAACTTCATAGACAAGCATGCTCTTAGACCTTCATTCAGTCTGCGAACCAACTCCTGCATCCAAGGTTTAATCTTTTCGCTCATTTTTAAAAGAACATCTCTCAAATCCGTATATTGAAATAATCTTCTATGCTTCCTAAGGTCTTTCTCTTTCATCGGTGTTATTCTTACATGTGTTTCTTCATACATTCGTTGATACTTACTTTGATCCCTTTCACACGCCTGTACTAACTCTGTGATTACTTCATGTACACTGAGAACCCTTTCAAACGCAAGTACTATCTCTTTGTAAGACAATTCTATAGTCATATCTTCTTGATACATACTGAAAATCCTTTCATATTCCGGCAACATTTGTTCGTACAGTAGTTCTATAGTCATCAGTGTACTTTCCAATTCTAATATGTCGCATACCTTGCCCTTCGATTGAACGAACTGTTCGTACAACATCTCTATATTAACAACTTCCTTTCCGTCTTCATTCAAAAAGCACATATGTTTTATCGCTCGCTCCAACTGTTCAAACAACTGCTGATAAAACTTTGGTATCTCGTCCTCTTCAGATATAGCAGGTGTCTGTGTCATCGCTTGCATCAGCTGTTTGTACAACGGTACCATATCTAATTGTGTCGAGTTATCTTTATTTCTACCGCGCACACGTTCAACCGCTTGCATCAACATTTCGTTCTTCTGCTTCATAGTTTCGTACATGTATGTCATCAACTGCTTCATCACTTTCAGAGGTCCCCTCTCATCGTTATGTATGATGCCCGCCCGTCCCATCACATGCATCATTGTTTCATACTTATGTATTAACTGCTCATAAGCCAACTCCATAGACAAAGGTGCTATTTGATCATCATTTACGCCGCCTTCTCCTTCAATCACTTGCGCCAACTGTTCTTTAGTTTGTTCTCTAGTCAAACGTGCCGTTTCCCTTTCATACGATTTTCGTGACATATTATGCATTTGGAACAACTGCACTTCTTTCATACTTCCCATGGCTACAGCAACCATTCCATGTCCATACAAACACATTTCCCATGGTTTTCCCTGCAGCACTTCCTGTGTCAGTCGCAAACCCGTCGAAGTGTCGTACAGCAGTACACTCTTGTTGCTTCTGTTACCAACTAAAAGCCTCTCATGAGATGCCACAACTATATCCCCAATGTCAAACCATTCTTTAGCAAGCTTTATAGTGCGTGAAGGCTGAAGTTTGGCAAATGAGAGGTCTGGAAACAATTAACATATTGTCATTACTGAATGAGTTGTCGGATCGTCAACAAATTATTAATTGTATCAACGTTTGAACTATATTCAAAACTAAAGTTGAATTATGTTCGTATGTCATGCATATATTAAAGAACATTCCCTGCGGTCTGAACTGATAAAAACGGCATGCTATTTAACTTCAAAATACAAATGACGTATTCATGTAATAAAATATATTATATATTTATTTATTTCCACAGCCATCTCTTTAAACCCGCATATACGTTATGATAAACATTAAACTTGGCGACAATATACAATGAACATGGACACAGCGTACTGCCTAAGGCTAGAAATCGTGAAGATACGGGTCGGATTTTTTAACTGTTCTTCATTTGTAAACAAAACCTTTGAGTGTTCTAGGAAACTACAAATAATTCGCAGTCGAACGTTTAACTCGGATAGATAAATAAAAGCGCCACAGCATGCGCATATTCCGTAAGCAACCGCACGCAATTTGTTGAAGCGTTTCTTGAACGTTAGGGAGATGGGACCGAATGTCGACAACGCTCTTTTCCGCGGAAAAAATGAGGGAGAAATAAAAAGGGGCACCACTGAATCGGTGTTGCTAAAGCGTTGTCTTACGGGTAGCGATCAGAATTGAGCGTATTTTAGCGGTGATGCGAGCGTTGATAAAGCGGCGCTCTGCGCATTCGAGCGTTGGCTCGGTGGGGTTTAAAAGTTTGTTTATCGGCATACCGCTTTTGACGGAGCTAACCGATCGCTTTGATAGAAGTTCTGATAGATTTTAGATTCCTTGTTGCAATCTGAGGAGGTTCTTGTTCTGCTGCTAGACTAGTGCACAAATCATAGCAAATCTTTCAGCATACATGATAGTACAGTTTTACTGTCACTTTGAGCAAATTCAAAGTGAATGAGGTCTGCACTAAACGGCAGCTCGATTCCTATCTGCCTCATGATTCATTTTGAATTTCCCCCGTATTTATAGCCAACGTCTGGCCCAGCTTCGACACCTTCATACCAACGTCAAACTAAAATTCATCACCACACTGGATTACTGTTTCAACGCCCGATGCCGTTCTAGCAATTTCGTGTCCGCTTGTAAGAAGCACTCAGCTGCACCACCGAAGTTTGTGCAACGTCTAACTACCGCTCGTGGAAAGCTGGCGAAGCAGCGGTGGTCTAGCGTTCATGATTTCTGCGTTGGTCTAGCGGAACCAAACGTCCACGTACTTGCGTCTAGCGGTTCCAAACTTTGACTGGGCATTGAAAAACAGGTGGCGAACTTTGCCAAAGCTAAAAATTGCCTCTTCAGCACTCGCAATATCTTTTGCAGATCAAAACTTTCGGAGCGGAAGTGCGGACCATAAGTGGTGATCGAGCGTATATGGCTTTTCCTTAACGGTGGTTAACGCCTGTTGAACGGTAGCGAGCTGTGATGATTTTTTTCCACCGCTTCAGGAACGCTCCAGTTAGGTTCGTGCGGTGGGACCGGGACTTTACTTTTAAAACAGTAATGATCATTACTTACCAGCAGACAAATACTTAAAACCATTAAAATGGCTAGTTATCGCCATTTTGATTATTTACTTTTTCTCTTCACTCACTTCATACATTTCCCTTTCATCAGTTTAATACGGATGCGAAACGTTGTGCCCCCTAATATTAAACTGATCTGAAGATGTAGGGAAATAAAGTACAATGTAGCATAATGTTGCATTTAACGAAAGTCCAATCAGATTGAAGACATATATTTATTCGTCAGTATTTGGGTTGTAATGCTGGAACACGTTAACATATAAAAATAGCACATTCAAATAAAAATACACATAATCAATTAAAAATCAATAAAACTGTTATAATTAAACAGTATTAGAATAAATGGGGATAATAACATATTAAGAACTAACATCATCAATCTAAAAAGAATGGGTAACAGGTCTTCAACTTTTTCTTTAAAATGTCCAATGTCTTAGATTTCCTAATTGCAATTAGCAATGTGTTCCACAATGTTGGCCCCACAGTACGGAATCCCCGAAACTTCTGCGTTTATTAAAAGGAATACAATAGCTCAGTAGTATAACTGGTACTGACATTGAATTAAGAATTAATTATTGTATTGGTGCGTGTATATTACCTTGTCATGTCGCAAATAAATGTATGTAAAGTCAACTACAGGACACTTTTACAAAATCAGGATCCGAAAATAAAAAGGGTGGATTCGGACGCGCGTTGGATTCGGTATTTTTGGACTTATACTCATAAGAGTCCTATATCAAACCGCAGGGATTTTTTTTATCTCGTGTAATCGATTTCATGCTTATATCATAACATTAAAACATACTTTTTCTTTATTACCACTGTCCAGGATAAGCTTTACTTTCCGATTATCGTAAATCTAGTTTTCTTGTTTGCGCATTTTTTAGCACAGCTGCTTATTTGTATTTTATCGTTGGTAGAAACAAGTTTTATTTAACAAAATAATGTATAAAACAAAAAAGACATTATGTTACCTGGTTCTGAATAATTTGTTGCCATCTTCGTTGTGTTTAAAGACGTGTATCGGCTTGTGTGTTTCTCTTGTGTTGGTACTTGTCGTTTTCTCTTTCTGGGACAAACGAACACAGGTTATCTTAGCACCTGTAAAAGTTCGGTCGTGCGTCTAAATTTGTAAATACAGTTGAAAGTGTCCGGCTGAATTTAATTTGTCAGTTGATGTATTGGTGATTCGTAGTAAAAATTGTTAAACACTCGTGAGAAAAACAATAGTATGCTAAATTAATATGTGAAAAAAGATCTTAGGAAGTAAAGCTTGCATAACGAACATAGCAGCCTCGGTTTTATTGCTTCCTGAGGGCTTTCTCTTTCATCAGTTTAATATTACTTACTATAGCTGGTGTTTAGTGCCTGTATGGCGGGTGTAAAAAGGCGCCCCGCACTTTATCATTGTGTAGTCATATTTTTCTGGTCCTCAGGGATCATGGAGTGTACATGTATGTTGTTTACAGTTGAAAATAGAGTTCCTCTCATGCGCTAGGGGCGTCAGTGGTGTGGCATCATTCATTACTACTGATGAACAGCTTCAATAAAACAGAGGCTGCTGTTTTCTTGTGCAGGCTATGCTTCCTGAGGACTTTCCCTTTCATCAGATTTTTATTAAAACTGTTCAACAACGGCAATGAAAGATGCCACGCCACTGACGTTCTCTGACGCATGAGCAAAACAATAATGAAAACATCTTACACTACCCGATTCCCGAGGACCAGAAAACAATGTTTATGGTCAAATTTGTTGCAAATACAATGACAACTAAAACGACTTACCGCCAGGGAACGGGTCCATGCAATCATCTCTGTACTGTTACATAGGCACATTCCTATCAAGAAATAAAACTACAGAGTTATTGTATCGTTGTTTCGAACAGTTCTTAGATAACATTTAAGAACGAAAACGAAAGTTTTTAATATTCTGACCACTTTTACGACAAACAATATATAAAAATTTGGTATAATTACAACATTTACAGAAAACTGATAATCATTTCAAATTATAAATCCGACCCACTTCTATTCCCGTTTTAAAGCTTATAATTTGATAGAAATACACAAAATATAATAGCCATCTCACCTGCTGAATATATGTATAAACAACTGAAGTGTATGTTATCTGGACGGGACGATTATACGCCCCCTGTCACGAGATGTGCAAATTGAACAACAAATGTGATAATGAAACAATACACTGATACTATGATTATCTCCCTTTCATATGATAGGAAAGTAGACTATTTAAGTGCATTCATTATTTATTTTATATAATCTCAATCAAAAGTACGATTGCCCACAGTTAAAGATGCTAGGTCTGTATCTTTATACCATTTACAACGGTCACAAATTAAAAAATTAAGCGTAAAAAAACCTTGCCGAAGCAGAAAATTGAAACCGGGACATCTTGTACCCAAAGCAGATGCGTTACCACTGCACTACCGAGTCAACACAGAATATCGATTGTAGTCTAGCTAGTTAACTGTTTCGACGCAATGGGTCTAAACCTAAATAAACATTTTTTAGCCGAATATGAGGGCCACACATTTTCAAGAAATTCATATTTTCTGTTATATTTTAACATCCAGGAATAAATATATTTTGCAGTTTCTTATATTTACGAAAATAAGCTTCAAGGCTTAAATATGGTTAAAATATAAGATGTGAACAATTCTGAAATAAAAATACAGGCATAGAATCTTTAAATGTTTATTTGTATATAAATTATATTTAATCACCAGAAATTGTATTTTTACGTGAACAATTATTCCAAGTTTTTCATTGCCTATACTAGCAAAAACAAAAACGTACGCTATAATTGAATCTTAAAATTCTGATAAGGCTGATAAAAAAATAACTGTTGTAATTTTAAACGTGTGGAATACGTACTTATCTAAATATTGAATACTAAATGCCCCAAAAGAATGAAATTGATAATCAGCAAACAGATCACGATATCATAATACATTTGATTTTACTGAAACGTTTTAGATTAAATTCCCTGCAAAAATGAGTTATGTCTTCAAAATATGAGACACAAGAGTCAAATCAAGAAAGCAAGCAATAATAGTGTCATTGGTGAATACGTTGCGTCAGTCATTTTGATATCTGTCATCATAAAAACCCTAGGGTAGGCGACCCGTTATTTTGTTTAAAAATGATTGAAGAATTACTTACCTTTGCAGTAAAGTAAACGTAGGAAATGAATATCATGCGACTTGTTGAGAGGGGGCATTACTTTTTAAACGGTTTAAAGTCTTATGTTTTTGTAGATATTTTATGTTGTTGTGTAACAGGGAGTTTGTAAAACGTGGTAAGGAAAGTCAACCGTGTAAGCAGAACAATTAAAATACCGAACTTTTGCTTGAAATCAGTGTTCTTAATATCTCTTTGTGACTTTTGTCAGTTTAGATTATCATATCTTTTTGTTTTAAATGTAAATATATAAAAGAAAATCATCTAATATTTCAATGAATTTCCCTTTATAAAAATTATGATTTGGACTTTAGATAAGTGTATCTTAAACTGCGGCTTATATAATTCAGTTTAAATTTAGTTTCATTCCTAGTAAGAAAATCTCTAGAGAAAGATGTCTTCGGCCACATCTGAGTCAGATGAGGAGCTATCGCTCGAGGAATCTTTGCTGGTTTGTTTACGGCGAGGACTAAGTCGTATTCTGGAGGACATTCTGCAAAGTCGCAAAGACGGCACAATCCATGTCGACATTAACCGCAAAGGTTTACTTTCCTATTCGTTAAGTACATGCTTGCATATATCAGAACTACATTGCAATTTTACTAAGTGTAAATAATGGACAGTTCCCCTATTCCATTTCTGTTACATTCTTTTGTTCGTGTGATAAGGTTTATCACAATAACACAAAAAAATAGTTTTTCTAAATGTCTGTTGCATCATGATGTTGTAAGAGTCTTTGTGTCGTTCCTTGTGTTAGTTTGTGTACGGGCCATTTTGTCATGGTGCCCTTAAACATGACATATCTACATTGTTTGTTTGAACATCTCTTCAATTTATATTTTCACAAACAGGAAGTACGCTTGCTATCGTATTTACTAGGTCAGATGGTCACCTGTCATTATTACTCTAATCCATCGGATTAAAATTGACCATGTACAGTCATAAATGATCATGATTGACAGTTGCGAAACTATCAATTAATACAATATAGCAAATATGCCGTAAAGAGTAGGCTACTGTCTGTTTGAATATGTTCTCGAGATATGCACTTAAGTGCTTTTAATCAGCTTGTAATGGCTGATCGTAATCAATCGACTCTGTTTTCTGTATGCATAGTTCGTACAACATTAACAAGTTTACATATTTCTACTGTCTGCCAGGAAGCATTTAGGCTAACCGTGGCTGGACGCCCCATTTATCTGGTAGCTAACTTCGGCCACAAAGACACTGTCAAACTCTTGTTGCGGATCAGCTTTTTCTTCTGTCCGAACCAGCATTGGTTAAATGTTGTTTCACATTGACTGCAAAGCTTGCAATTACATATTTTACTAGATTATATGTAACTAATTATGTTAATTTATTTAAATGACTAATAACGGTATGAAACCAACAATATCGGGGACACAGCATTCCACAAGGTTGCGCTTACCAACAAGCGAGTATGTTTGGTGTGTCATTTTACATAAATACTATGTTCATGTCGCTCAAAGACGCAAAAAGGAATTGTCTTGCATTATAATACTATTAAATTATTAACAAAAGCAAAACAAGCATGATATTGACATGTCTTCAATTATATTTAAAGTATGGATGGAAAATTTACAATTTAATATATTTTAAAACATATTGGTGTTTTATCTTTAAAAACAAATCTTAACTGGTCTTAAAGTTGTTACATGCATTTTTTTCTCATTTCACAGTTAAATGAGACTCAACAGCGGTCGTGTCGTATAACACACCTAAAACAAAACATTTTGAATTAAACTAATGAAAGTGAAAGCTTGCTTTTCCTGTTGTCGACGTATGTAGGGCATTACAGTCTATCTCGTGGTAACTTTATATGTATTTTATTGGTTGGCAATTCATTTAAAACCTATTTTGTATCTTTTGATCTCGGAAAAGCGTTGCAACGTTCAACAGATACATTCCAAGTTTAAACCGGGTTGCCAAGTCGATGTAGGACATACTAAATACTTACCACAAAATCAGTTATGAGACACTTTATACTTTAATAACAAGAAAATATAGGATTACGAAATAAATATGTGTTATGATTTTGTTATGACGCATAATTAGTTAATCAAAATGCTCTTCTTAGATTCCCCTTCGTATACTCAAACTAGACTAGACAGTTGACCATATTTAACACTTTTACTGTTAATATATTTACCACCATTAAATCTAACGCATATTGTGAAACTCTACACAACAGTTTTATTTATAGCCACACTATGTTTAAAATGACAAATACAAGTGTAGTATTTTATTTTTATTGAATTTAAAACATACATGTAATGGTACATGCACAACTAATAGAGTTATGCAGTTTTATTTCTAGTGAATCTAGTAAATGATGTAAAAACTACACAAATCCTTATATGATACACACTGATTGCAGAATATGACTGATGATCATACCTCTAGCTCTATAGGGTTCATATAGCCTAAAACTGGTTTAAACCCCTAATGGAAGTTACCGACCTAACTAAGGCGGTAACTTAACATTTCTTGAAGAAATTATTTAAAACAAAAAACACCAAAATAGTTTTTTTCTGTGTGTTCTATGTGTTTTTGTGTTGTTCTGAGTATTGGTTATTGTGCGGGCTATTTTGTCATGGTGCCTCCTAAAGCTCCCAGAGCACTGTTTGGGCATAAAATTGAGAAAAAACAGTATCCCAACAAATCTAAATAACTGCGTTTCGGCACCGTGTGCTAGTTTTAATAACAATTGTGCACAAATGTGGACATTTTCCAATTCACCGTTCAAGATGAGTGGAAATCATTTTATTGTTCATGAGAAGAAAAAGGATTTACCCCAGTTTTCATGCATTTTTAAATATGTTGTCATAATACTGTGAAGAGTCAGACATTCATCATCACATTTCTTCACTGAGACTGATATCTAAATTTTATTTTAGATAATTATTTTCCAATTCAAAATTATGAGCTCTAGTTCCTTTAAACGTTTATAGCATTCTTTTATTGACCATCTCTTCAATTTGTAATATAATCTATCTTGGAAGATGTGATGTTCTTCATCAGGCGATGTTTATCATTTCTCTGTCAAAACCTTTTTATCCTGGATCGACTGTGCTCATGGTTGATTGGAGCATGTGTTTATTCCAAATTGACAAATGTAGCACGCATGCTTGTTTGTGTCGAAGTAGGAGAATCCAGACTAGCCTGTAGGATTATCACTGTCTATTCTAACAGTTTAAACGTGCCCAATTCAAAAATCTACAATCTATCGTTGCACATTGGTAGGCAACATAAGCTGCTGATTTCGATTTGTCTTTATCGTTTACTTTGTACTCTAAACACTGTATACTATATCTGAACTACATGTAATATACAGTCGTATGTAATTTTTCTCAAAACTTTTCACTTACAAAATTGCTGTAAATTGTTAAATTGTTTTGGGATTTATTGAATTTATTCAATAATATTTATTATTAGTCTGTGGATACTATATTTGAGTTGTCATATACTAATCTTAGACATTTTTCCCAATGATTTCTTGTTTTGTGTTTATATGTCCGATAGGCAAGTTTATTAATCTAGTGTCATATGTAAAAGTAAAAATCTGGGTTTGAGTCTGTATGATTTTATGAATTTATTTTTCCTCAAAAATCACATTAAATTAATTATCAGCAATCTATTTTAGGATTTTTCACATTGATTTAAACAGCATATGTTGAACCTGATTCTTTCCTTAGTAAGTTGTGGGTTTATGTAAACCTGAATACTTTGATGCTGTCAGCCCAGTATGATGCAACAAATAGTGTTCTCTTCTGTGGGCAGTATGTCAGAGAGAAAGAGTGTTCCATCCCATCATCCTTCCCCAGCAATGTCGACATTGTGTTTGTGGATGGCTGGAGAAGCACAAGGCTGTTATTTCCTGCACTGCACACCAGAACCTGGTCCTCCGTCACTGCACTGATGCCACATGGGTCCGCCAGCAGTTGGCTGGTGAATGTCTGGAGGATGTTGAGACCAGCATCCATCTTCGTAATCGTGTTGTTACCACAGTCTGATATCCATAGTGTACCATCAGGTGATGTGGTTATGAAGTCTGGTAATTCAAAATGCTGTGATTTCTCTGTGCTGTGAAACCGTCTAAGGACCTTCCCAGTCATGGATATCATTTCTAGCAATGGTTGTTCGCGGTATGTAACCACGAGGTTGTCACCACTTTTTGTTATTCCAAAAACTTCACCACTAGCCTTCAACACTTTATCCTCGACCAGTGTGTTTCTCTTTATTTTGATCAAATAAACCATCTGTCCTGACAAGGTAACAGCTGCTTTGTTCCTGCCTACCAGGTTCACCCTCCATGGCTGACCCTTCAGTTCCAGTTGTGACAGCACCTTGCCCGTCTGGCTGCTCACCAGCTCAACCTTCCACTGAAGAAAACTACCTTTACACACCAGCAGAGTGTCCTGTGACACAATCGACAGATCATAGATTTCACACTTCTCTGTATCCACCTGTATGTCATTCTGTCTCTGCAGACGTGATCTGGTCTGGACTGTAGACTTACTGGGGTAGCTGGTTGTAGATGTGCCTGTGTAAATAAAATAATTTTCTTGAATAGTGTTATGTTAACAAAACATTTTGCCTAACATTATGACTAAATTCAAGAAAGTATCAAACAATGTTGATGATGATTTGATAGAGGAATTTTAATTGTATTGTAATGTCGTACACAACTGATCATATTTTACCAACAATTTTTAACAAACTTTTATTTCCTACAACAATTGAACATGTTATAAATATCAACAGTGGATGCTTATTGTTTTAAGTCATCAGTATTAATACATGAATTCATCATCTTTTAAATAATAATAATTTCCATCATTAAAAAACTGTTAAAACTTCGTAATGTCGTGCATACTTTTAAATACTTTTGCTTGATTCAATTGTTAATTTCATCACATATTAATTATAGGCATATTTAGAGCATCTTTGTTGAATCCAGCTATGTTGTTATATGGTTTGTCATTACCTGCACTTGAAATAATTTGGGCCATGCCATCTTTATTCTGTAGTAGTGTCTCCACCAGTGGGTCCTTCTGAAGTGTGTATTGTCGGACTTGAGTTCTTCGTTTTATATCATCCAGGCTAGTCTGCAGCTGGTTCAACATTGTCTGAGCTCTTTTGGCTGCGATGAAAAATTGGTATGAGTTACTCTCGTGAGTTTGCAGATTTTGTTGCGCTCTGCCAATTTCTGACTGAAGGGTCTTAGTCTCCAGTTGAAGTTTCTCTAAGGAAGCAGTGTTCTGGTCTCGTCGCTTCTTAATCTCCGTCAGCAGCTCTTGCTCTCGTTGGTCCAGGTATGCGATAATTAAGGCTTTGAATCGTTGTAACTTGTTGATTTCGCTGATGCTTAACTTGTCGACCTCTTTCAGGAAGCTGTCAATTTCTTGGAGATGTTTACTAGCATTTTTGTCTGTTGCCTGAAATTCTGCTTTCAAGTTTATGTAGTCCTTTGATGATTTAAATTTTGCGCTTACATCTGGAATGTATTGTTTGGCGCATGTAGCATGTTTCAATGTATGGCATGCCACGCAGCCGATTGAGTCATGGGTTGGACAGTAGAATTTGATTTCTTCCTGTGGATGGTCAGGGCATTTCTGTATGTCTTCTGTATCACTACCACTTCCGGGTGGGTAGAAAGAAGGAATTCGAGGGATATTGAGAAGCCTGTGATCCTTCGTGGTCGGAATCTTTTGATGATGACCTTTACAAGTTGAACATAGGTTGATGTTGCACACCACACACCAGGCATTTGCCTTGACATTCGTACAGAGATAGCAGTACATCTGGTCGTCAGCAGACCCAGATGTTATGGAACGGCCCTTGGCACCTCCTGGCTCACCCATTGTAGCCTATTCGGAAATATAAAAAAAAACGTTGTTAGTAATATAAAAGGTCCCCCTTTTGGCTCAGAACTATTGGTTTAATAAGTGTTTTAAAATAGGATACAATTCATGATATTTCATACACTGTGTAAGCGATTGTGTTATGAATCAATTTTATACATTACATTAAACTATAAATTCGACATCATTCTTATGTCACTGTCCTAGAGCCAGATCGTAAAGCGGGTGATTCTGATTTGTGTTTTAACCAGGTTTTCAACGAAAACCAAGTTATTATCATGCTGGAGTCGGCGGCGGGCGGGCGGGCAGGCTGGCAGGCCGGCGGCCGTTTTTTTGAGCGGGTGGGCGTTAACTTTTGATTTCCGCTCAATAAATTTAGTTTGCTTTGGCCTATTGACACCAAACTTGATGTGTGGGTAATCAAGTCGCAGCTTGGGATTGCTACCTAGGTGTTTGTGATTAAGGTCAAGGTCACTGTTACTAAATTATAAATTCAGTTTCCGCTTAATGACTTTTGTTTGCTTTGGCCTATTGACACCAAACTTGGTGTGTGGGTAGCTTACATCAAAACGCAGCTTGGGATTGCTACCCAGGTGTATGTAATCAAGGTCAAGGTCACTGTAACTAAAACAGAAATTCAGTTTCCGTTCATTAACTTTAGTTTGATTTGGTCTATTGACACCAAACTTGGTGCGTGCAACCAATGCAACAAAAATAACGGCATCATTTTTCCTTCACTGCCATCTTTCATTTCTTTTTTCTGTCATATCAATATTTGGTTGAATCGTTGACAACCTGGTGACGTCGAATTTCGGCGCTTCTTGCGTATATTTAAAATAAAGGATTTAAAAATGTATTCCTCTTATTACAGGAACTTATTTAAAATCTGACTAACAAAATTTAAAGGAACATTAGTGTTCAGCAATAAGAAATCAATCCAATCGTTTTCATGTGAAATGTGTGCTTAAAAGTTGAAAATCAACCGTGTTTTTAAAAAATCGTTAATGTAGGTAATTACGTATAAAAAGAAGGATGCAGGAGGATAAAAAGCCATGATATTTTATCATGTCGTTTTGGCGCCTCAATCCGCAAACAATCGGTGTGACTCGTAAGCTACAGTAGCCGTTCGAATTATACCTTTTATTAGACGTTTGGTGCATTATGGGTGATGAACCCATTTTAAATCGATGCGTAACGCGCATACGCGTATTATTCTATTTTTATCTTAACAACAATTTATTATTTAAACGAAAGTAGGCCGTCAATAGTAATGTCACTGTAAACTGTTTTTAATGGAACACTATGTTTATATTAAATTTGGTGATTCTGAACACTAATGTGCCTTGAAGTCTTTAGAAGAAATGTAAAACTTGCTTGTGTTATATAAAGTCTGAAGCAACCTATTTCAGAGAGCATGTTTAAACGGGGATATGTCTGATTCTGTCACTAATTACAATTACAATTTAAATTTAGAGTCCGACCAATCAGAGCCCCAAAGAAATGACCGAGGGTTCTGATTGTTCTGGACTCTAAATATAAATTGTTGCACTCAACAGGCAAGTTGTACTGAGTAATTCTGGATTACATGCCCCTATTAAAACACTGAGAATGATTATAATATTTCAGTTAGAAATATTTCGCGCAATGTGCATTTGTTGGCATTAGTTTTTTAAATCGATACACTTATTTTTGTGTTTCATACATAATTGTAATTAGTGACAGAATCAGACATATCCCCTTTAAGCTTATTTGCTGCTTGTAATTATTGGTGGTCTGATAAGTGCAGTGCTTCTTTCTGTAAACTTTGTTTTCAGTTTCAACTCCTGATCTATCTTCCAGTCTCTTTTTGTGCATTTAATCATATAAATATTATAATACTAGTACTTATGAATAAGTTTTTATAAATCAAAATCATGAGATCAAGTTTGAAGATTAACAAGCTTAAATTCAGCACTCTTACATTGTTGAAACCAAAATCAAATACATTGCATAGAGAATTAAATATATGAATATGTAATGACATACCTTTTGTCTTTAAACCACAATTTCTTTGTCCAGACAAAAACCAGCACTTAGATTCGAACGCCTTAAACGATTCAAAATGAATACTCATAACAACTATAATACAAAAGGAATGCACTCAGTATTGATTGCATTTTGCAGCGGAATATATATATCTTTCAATGCCTGTCAAACATGGAGATTTTATGCACTCCGAACACAAGGCTTAAATGGGTTCTCCTTAATTCAGATCAGGACGTTTAAAATGTCTAAATATGTTTATAGAAAAGAAACTTAACAAGGTTTTGCGACCATTAAATAGTTAATATTTGCGTAATATTTGCGTAACAGAAATAAACATATCATCAAACATAATATAGTCCAAACAATAAAATAAATAACAATTTAACCTCCCCTCCTTCCATCGTAAATCTTGGTTGAGAAATTATGATAAGTAGCAAAGTTGTTAATTACAAAGAACTGGTAGACTTTTTCTTGACCGAGGCCGCTATTTTCCCATGCAGGCTTTGCTTCCTGAGGGCTTTCCCTTTTCTCAGTTTATTTTTTTACAAGTTTACAAGTTTATTCAATTTAACTCAGTACATGATAATGCATGTAAATATGAGTAATTTCAGTTTATTTAAACATACTACAGCTGGTGTTTAGTGTATGCGTTGCGGCTGTTAATTGCGCCCCGTACTTCACCATTGTGTAGTTATATTTTTCTGGTCCTCCGGAATCATGGATTGTATGGTGTTTACATTTTAAAATAGAGTTCCGCTGCTGCGCTACGGAGCGTAAGTGGTGTGGCATCTTTCATTACCACTGACGAACAGCTTGAATAAAACCGAGGCTGCTATTTCCCCATACAGACTATGCTTCACAAGTGGTTTCCCTTTTCCTAATTTAATTTGAACATCTCTTCAGTTTATATTGTCCTTTTAGTGCATGCATTTTGTAAAAATAGGTCTATGTTTATGTGTTTAATTATAAAAAGATTCCATAAATTAACATTTCATTTCAACACATGATTTGAGTTAAGACTAAACCTTAAGCCACATCTCAAAATATGATATCATCACAGTGTGTTTTGCTAACTGTATGGTCCATTTAATTATGAATTTAGCTATGTACATTGTATGGAAAAAACGAATAGCCCTTTCACAATCTCGTGCTATTACTTCTTACATCATTCTGCTTTATGCAATAATTATAGAAATGTTTCGCTTATTATCCAAATACATAGTACCTACAGCATGAGAAACCTTCAATTTTTATCAAACAACGATCTTAATACACTGTATGTACTTAAGGCGAAATTACACACACAAAATAGGACAGCAATGCTTAATGGCACATACAAACGAAGGGCAATTAGATTTTGTTCAAATTTCTGTATTGTATAATCAGCCCTCGTTGATGTCTTATCATTGTATCAATACATTTTAAAAGCTTATTGATCGTGCAATGGAATGATTAATGTAGAATTTTATTTTTCACCTCAAGTTTGTTGACTGTGTAGGTTTACAACTACCGCATGTTTGTTCAATAAGCCGCAGTCAGTTTGACAAAGCGACGTCAATATACTGCTTGCTGTAATGTTTATAATGCTGTAATAACGATTGCAACATGTAACGCCTTAAGAGAAAAGTACTTTTTTAACTTAATTTATCCAGAAGTGAGTGTTACTTTCAGAAAATGCGGAATGAAAAACAAGAGT